>Ga0163111_10000170_pt1 | contig 37783 bp, 37 predicted proteins | sample CRUFie1St18metaG_FD_109645 | JGI IMG/M metagenome (GOLD analysis project Ga0163111, IMG submission 109645) | Marine microbial communities from the Costa Rica Dome - CRUD Field 142mm St18 metaG | ecosystem: Environmental > Aquatic > Marine > Oceanic > Photic zone | place: Costa Rica: the Eastern...
AGCCGCATTTATTGAGACAAATGGTGTTAATATCTCCCAAACTCCTAGATTATTATTAAATCCACAACCACAAGTACCCCAACAACAACCAGGGTATCAGCAACCTGTGCAACAAGGACAGGCACCACAAGGACAGGTACCACAAGGAGCTATGGGGACATTACCAGCTCCACCGCCACTACGCGGAGATGATAGACTTTTACCTCTAGCACCACCAGGCGCAGCAGTTGGAGCACCAACACCACCAGGCGCAGCAATTGGAGCACAACAGATGCCATCAGAATCGGATTTAAAAAAATCACCTTTTATACAAAGTGACTATCTAGCTCCGACATCTCCTAATATTAGAATACCTCTTGTTATAGCTCTATTTAGAAAGAAAGGTAAAATACTGACACTTCTTGCTGGAGATGAGGAAAAAATAGGATCTAATCGTATAGCATATCAAGTCCAGACATCAGACAGACTTGTACCTGTATCTGGTATTATGATTGATCATACCTATCACCCAGATTTATTACATTTTAATTTTATGAGTATCGCAAATGTTGAAGATATAACTTATAATGAAATCGACAATTACCCAGAAAATAAAGATCTTTATATTAAGGGATTTGTAAATGATAAATTGGAAACTATAAGAGTATATAAACGTGGCGATACATGGTATGCTGGATATGATCAACATGGTTTAGTTTCTGCACAAGAGTTATTTAAAACACCTGGGAAATATTTTTAATAATATAAATATTTATTTTTTTATGTAAATCAAAATTTTAAATTAGTTAAAGATTCATAATAATATTAATATATATTATGAATTCAGATAAAAATCAAGATGAAATGTCAATTGATAATATTCCTAATTTAGAAAAATTAACAAGTGATGTATTAAATTTTATACAATTTACAGATAAACCTGAAATTAAAAATATGATTAAAACACGATATGGTGAATTTATAAATATTGTTTCTGAAAAATATCCTGATATTCCATTTTCAATTACTAAAATGTTAATCGATGAAAATATAAATAGAGATGAAAGTATTAAGAGATTAATTAATATGTTTGAAAGATTAAATAAAATCAAAAGTGGAAAATTAGATTTAAATACTGAATTCAAAGACTTTCAAGAAGAAATTTCTGAAGAATACTTGTATCCTAAATTTGGAGGAAGAGAAGAATTCTTAAAAAAAATGAGTAAATCAAAAAAATAATTTTATTAAATAAATTAAAATATTTATGGAAAAAAAAATTGAATAGTATAATAATAAGGTCATCTAAGATAATATAATAATAAAATTTATTTCAATCAAAACTATTATCAGTAAAAGAAATGAAAATATTTTTCACAGGAAGTGTTGATATTAAATCTAGTGCATACATAGTGTCTCTCAGAAAAGATGATGATAGTTATATTGCAACAATAACATTAGATTGGGGATATAAAAAAATATATTTACAAGATCGCAATAATAAAGTAAATACAATTATAAATGTAAACAAACCAGAATATACATTTGATGATTTTCCATCTGACACTAGAACTAATTTTAAATCAATAAGAGCTGAAATTAATACAAAGTTTCAACACTTGAGTAATCCATTTAAATATTTTCAAAATATTAAACCACATATTGAAAGAAAAGAATTAGTTATAAAAACTCTTGAAATACTTAATGGAATTAATTTAAATTAAATATATATGAGTTTAGAAGAATTTTAAAAAAATAATAAAATATTATAATTAATCAATTATTTTTTTTTTAATTTCATTAAATTTTTTAGTTATAAATTCATTTTTTGAATCTATAATTTTTGATAATATTTTTTTACTATTTTCTAATTTGTCAGGTAAAAATAAATCATTCCATAAAATCGATGCTTTAATTTGATTTTCTCTATTCTCTGTGTATTTATTTCCATGATAATTTTGCTCTTTAATAAAGTCAAGAGTCATATTTGTGTATAAGAATTTAATATTCGACATGAAAGAATTAATATTAATTAATGATTTTTTATACTCAATATCTAGATTATATTCATTAAATATATCAGTTATAAAATCTTTTTTTTGTTTTTTATTAATTTCATCATAAATTTTTTCTAGTATTTTAATATAATTTGAAGTATCTTTATTTAGTTTAAAATTTTGACATACCACAAACTTTTCAGTATTAGATATATCACTTGTGAGAGGTTTAATTATTTTTACTGATTCATATAATTCTTGTAAAATAAGAAATAGTTTAATTGAAATTATAGAATAAGTTTCTACAAATTTTAAAATTAAACATCCTCCTTTACTTTGACATTTACTTGCATAAAGTATTTGTTCAAATATTTCTTCAAAAACAGATTGTTCCCTTAAGTTTTCAGGTATTTGTTCAAATTTACACCCTCCGACAATTAAATTTATATTATTTTTATAATTTTTTTCTAAATTATTAAGTGTTTGTACTACTTTAACATTTTTGTTCTTGGATATATCATTATTTACAGGGTTATCAGAGTTATTAGCTATAATATAAGTATCTTTTGAATTAGAAAAATATTTATTTCTATAATTCATAATACTTTGTGTATATGCTCCTTTATAATTAGATATTTCTAATGACTTGAATGATGACTCTTTTTTAATTATATCATAATAAAATAATAATTCCCAAATTTTACAAAATTCATCTGATATTATTTTTATTTTTAAATTTTTATTAATCAAATTTTCAATATCATTCTCATAATTATCAATATTTATATTAAATTTATTTAAAACTTTGTAAACTTTTTTTTTATTTATAAATTTATCATATTCTGTTTTTTCTTTTTTTAAATCTGTTATCCAATAATGGTAACCCATATTCAATAATGGGTAGCTTTGAATATCAGAAATACTTGTAATATTTTTTGATTTAAAAATATTATTTTTTACATTTTGTAATTTATAAGAAATTAAATAATTTTCTATTATATTATCATGATTAGTATCAGCCATTAATATTATATATATTTATTTTAAAATTTAAGTAATAAATAAATTTTAAATGTCTTGCAAAATTTATTAAAAGATAATAATATACAAATTAAATGAATTTAACTTTATTTATTAATTTAATAATATAAAAAATTGATTATAATATATAATACATAAATTTAACTTAAAAATTATATAGAGTAGTATTATTAATATTAATGTCTACTGTAAATAAATCTTTTAATAATGGGAAAAATATAAATCAAGTTATTGCTTTAATGGGTGATAATAAATCTAAGGTTGATTCTCTTTTAAATAAAATAGATATGAATAAAGAATTTGAATTTAAATTTGGATCATTAAAAAATAAAATGTTAAATAGAGAAAAGTTTATATCATTATTGAAATATATTAATTATTTATCTAATGTGAAAAATTATGAAATTGAAGGACCATATGAACAATTAGATATATCTTATTCACTTGATAGTGAAACATCATATAGGATAACTGTTCATAATGTAAATAATAATTTGAAAAAAACTTTAAACCATTTAATAAATAAAACATCCAATTTTAGTATTTTAAAATTACTTCTAATTTTTATATATACAAATAAAAATAAAGAAAAATTTACTATAATTAAAAAAATTAGAAATAGAGAAAATATAGTTGATATAGAAGAATTAAATATTAGAGCAAAATTATCTGATGAAATTGATGTATTTAATGATATAGTTAATAAAACAGGTAATATTGATGAATTAATTTTAAAAATTATTAATAATGAAAATATATCCTTAGAAAATATAGATAATATTAATAAAAATATATTTTTTAGATATAAAGAACGCAATACATTATATTTTGTTAAAGAACCAAAAAAGCACATTAAATTGGATTTAACATTTGTAAAGTTTAGTAATAAACTTGGTAATATTAATAATGCTCAAAGAGATTATGAACTTGAACTTGAATATATGACAAATAAAGTTACTCAAGAAGATAAAAATAAAATGTATAGTATATGTGAAAATATTTTAAAAATGATTGAAAAAACAAATTTTATTATTAATAAATCAATGGAAGAAAAAGTTTTAAAAAATTATAAATTATTAATGACAATTAATGAAAATTCTAAAATAACATCGCTAGAATCTAGACAACCAATATCTTTAGAGATTGAAAATGTATCATCTCTTCCAGACAAGTATGCAGTTACTGATAAAGCAGATGGTGATAGATATTTTTTAATAATTATTTATGATAATGTATATTTGATTTCAAATAATTTAAAAGTTAGAGATACAGGAATTGTTTTATCATCTACATTAGGTAAAAAATATAATGGTACTGTTTTGGATGGAGAATTTATTTTTATACCAAAATATAATTCACATGTATATATGGCATTTGATTGTTTAATTTTTAATAAAATAGATATCCGTGATGAAGATAGTATTATGAAAAGGTTATCTAAAATTGATTTGCTAATTAAAGATTGCTTCATAGATAAATCTCATAAAGGATTTGTATATAAAAACAAACCAACATCTGGTAACAAATTTAAAATTGATGAAATAGAAAAATTTCATACTTCTCAATTAGGATTATTTTATGAAAATTTAACACATGATTTACAATTAAAAAATAAATATCCAATAATTAGAAGAAAATATTTCATTGATGTCCAAGGAGCAAAAAAAATAGAAATATTTAGATATTCTTTATTATTCTGGAATTTTTATACAAGAAAAAATAATGTTAATTTTCCTTATGAATTGGATGGATTAATTTATCATCCTTTACAACAAAAATATACAACTAATAAAAGTGATTCATTATATTTCGAATATAAATGGAAACCTGTATACACAAATTCTATTGACTTTTATATAGAATTTAAAAAAGATAAAATTACAAAAAAACCATTAATTGTATATGATAATTCAAATTATTATTCTAAGAATGAAGAAGAATTAACCAATAAAATTAGTTATAATGATGAAAATTTTACTGATGAAAATAATGAATTTGTAAAAAATAAACCTTATAGAATTTGTAACTTGTATGTTGGTAAAAATATTAAAGGTAAAGAATTTCCAATACCGTTTGAACAGGAAGATATATGCCAATGTAATTTATATTTAACAGATAATGAAGTTAGAGATTTAGAGGGAGATATATTATTAGATAAATCAGTTGTAGAATTTACTTATAGTCCAGACGAATCATTAGATCCAAAGCATAGATGGATTCCACTAAGAACAAGACATGATAAAACAGAATTTATTGAAAGACATAAAAGAAAATATGGGAATTATCATACTATTGCCAACAAAGTATGGTCAAGTATAATAAATCCAGTTTTAATGTCAGATTTTAATGACATTTCTAAAGATGAATCTAAATATTTTGACAAAATACAAGATTATAATTCTAAAGCAAAAAAAGAAACAACATATAATTTAAATGATGAAAATCAATATTATCTAAAACTTAAAAATCTTGCCAAAGATATGAGAAATTTCCATAACTATATTAAATCATCTATAATTTATACACATTGTCACTCAAATTTTAAAAATAATAAAGCACAATCAATATTAGATATCGGATGTGGCAGAGGTGGGGATATTCATAAATTTTATATGGCTGAAATTGATTATTATGTAGGTATAGATCCTGATAATAATAACCTAATTTCTGTAGACGGTGCTTTGAGTAGATATAATCAATTCAAAAGAAAATACCCAGGTTTTCCAAAAATGATTTTTATCCAAGCTGATGCAAAAGCTCCATTCTCATATGACGAACAAAAACGTATTGTAAATAATATGACAACTCAAAATAAAAATTTATTACAAGAATATTTTTCAAAAGATAATAAAACAAAATTTGATATTATTAATGCATCATTTTCAATTCACTATATGTTTGAAAATAATAATAGTTTTAATAATCTAAAAACTAATATAAATAATCATTTACGAAATAATGGTTTTATTCTAATAACAACTTTTAATGGAAAATTAATTAGAGAATTATTAAAAGGAAAAGATAAATATACAGAATACTATTTAGATGATGATAATAATAAACAAATATTATTTGAAATTGTGAAAAAATTTAAGGATTCTGATCCTATTGGTACAGGATTAAAAATAGATGTATTTAATTCATTTGAAGCAAGTAGAACATATTCTAGTGAATATATAGTTGATAAAGAATTTATCGTAGATGAATTTAATAATGATTGTGATTTGGAATTGGTAGATTTTGATTATTTTAAAAATCAATTTGAAATTCATAAAGATTTTATTACTAATTATTCAGGTCAAAAATCTGATTTTGCAACAAGAAAATATTTATTAAATGTTCAAAAATACTACAATGATACAGATTTTAATAAATCATGTAGAAATCATACATTTTTATTTTGTTATTATATTTTCAAGAAAAAAAATGTATTAAAAAAGCAAAAAGGGGGTAATGAATTAAATTCAGAAAAATATGATTTTTCGGATAATGATAAATTTTTAATTCCGGATATGTCAAATTATGATAATAATAAATCTTATATGAATTCAATTCATAAAATTTTTAGTGAAAACAAGTACATCCCTCAATCAATAAATGCAGATAAATTATATAGAAATATGGAAATGTCGTTTATTTCAGATAATGATTTGAATAATAAATTAATGAAGAATATTTCAAAATCTTTAATTATAAATCATGAAAATAATAATAAAAAAATAAAAGTTGTAAATGGTTTAAATGTTATCACAGTAGAAAGAGATTGTAATGACTTTCATGATATAAACTATATACAACGTGTTTCAAAACCAACTAAAAATGATAAATTTATTGTATTATTAAAAGAGGGTAATTTATATCGACCATTATATGAGAAAAAAGAAAATGGTGAAAAGTCTATTTTTAATAAAGATAACGATATGATTAAATACTTATTAGAATATGGTAATAAAATTTAAATAATTTTTTTTTTTAATATAATATATAATAACATGTATGAAAATATAAATAAGTATTCAAATTATGTAATGTTAGTATTATTGTCATTTTTAATAGGAAAGTCTAGTATTAATTCCTTTTTAAATAAAAAAAATGCAAATGAAATCCAACCCAATGAATTAAGAAAAAATATTATTGTAATTATTTTATTTTTATTCACATTTTCAATTTTAACTTGTATTGTATTGCACATTAATTCATCTATAAATAATGTAATACGTTTTATAAAATCAATTATTACAATCTCTATATTATTTTTAATATTAGGAACTTATGATACGAATGATAAAAAAATAATTACTTTGAATATAATTTTAATTATTATAATCTGTATAGATTTGTTTACAAAACCTTCACAAGATAATAAAATAAAACACGAAGAATAAAAAAAAATAATTTTTTATTTATTTAATATATAATAAAAATGATTGAAAATATTTATTATTATTCGAATTATTTTACAACTATATTAACAATAGTAATTCAATGTTTATTTTTTTTTAAAGATTCTTATTCAAAAGTTGAAACAATAATGGAAAACAAATATGTTAAAGGTATATTTATATCAATATATGCAATATTTGCATTATTAAATATTGTAATTAATTTTTCTGATATTGGAGAAGATATTAAAAATGATTTCACATATTTCAAAATTATTTTATCAATAATATTAGCATTTTCAATATATTACAAAAATTTTTATATAATTTTAGCATGCGGTATATGCACAACTTGGATATTTATAAAAGAAATTAAAAAGAATAATGATACTCAAGAAGAACTTTTATAATATTTCATTTTTTTGGATATAATTTGTTAAACTATTTAAGATGGTTTAATATTATTCTTCTAATTTCAGTTTTAATTGAAGTATATATACAATTTAATAAAAAATCATCAATCAGAGAAAAAGTAGAGCAAGATAACCTAATAGAACACGAACAAAAACAAGAAGAATAATTATATACTATAGAATTTATTTCATAAATTAGTTGATACATTCAAAGTTTATTTTTTATTTTAGTTATATAACTAACATAAAATTAGTGATATAATAAAATATATTATAAAAAAAAAGATTAAATATATATAATATATATAATGAATATATACGAATTAACATTTATAAAAATCAACGTATTAAGTATTCTATTACTATATTTATTATGCGTATTACCTAATTATAAATACCTATTAATAATACTTCCTATAATCGTAATATACATAGAATATTTATTTACAACTTATAAAGATAAAAAATGTAATAGTTTATTAACTAAAATATTAATTTATTCTATTATATCAAATATACTAGTTATTATTTTAGGATATTCTATTGAATATAAGATAAATTTATATTATAGTAGGAGATATTTAGAAAAATCTTATTCAAAAATATTTATTCAATTCTTAACAGGATTAAATATTATTTTATCTATTTATTGGTCTGAATGTGCAACTTAATTAGATTTTAACTAATTTTATATTTATTAAAATAAATAATATACCAAATATAATTATTAATTGATATATTGAATTATTTATAGATTGAATTATATAAAAACCTAATAAAGGATTTGTATCTAATTGAAAAATATTTTCTATTATAAAATAAATAAATTTATTTCCCCATACTGAACTATTTTCTGTATTGCAATTTATTTTTTGTAATATTAATGGATATCTATAATTATAATTTTTAATTTTATAAACATATCCATCTATATTCCAATCAAAATATTTATTTTTTGAATTTTCATATTGTAAGATATATTTTTTTATAAATTTATTTGAATATAATTGTGCATGAGCACCACCAGCTATTAAATTCTTTAATGTATAAGAAGAAGATGTTGGGTATTGTAAAAATCCAAATGAACTAAATGAATATATATCAAATTCATTATTTTTTATAAAATTTTTTATATTATTTAAATGCTCTTTATTTTTTGCGTAATGTGTAAATTCAAAATCATCTTCTAAAATAACTATTTTATTTAAATTATTTTTTAATGAAAATTTAAATATAGTATAATAGAAATGTGCAATATCTGAAGATGATTTATGTTCTTTGTGTTTAAAAATATCTATTTTACGAACATTATTTTTTTTACAATTATATCCTTTATTATATACTATATATGTATTTTTACCGAAATATTCTTTATTAGAATTTATCTGATTATTTATATTTTCAAATCTTCCTTTACTTTCAAGTGTCATTATAAATACTGCATCGGCAATAATATCAAAGTATCCATTATTATAGTTTAATTTATTAAATCTATAACACATATATTATATAATATTAAAAATTGAAATAATTATAAATAGGTATATTTAGATACATTAAAACATAAATAGATTTAATTTAAAAATAAATCAAAATGTCAGAATTGAATATTGACGATCTTGGCTTTCTTGAATGCATAAAAAGTGAAATTAGACAAAAGAAAAATGAACTTTTATCTCATTATAATAATTTATTAGAGTCACTGCGACATGATAATTTTCTAAAAAATAATGATTTAATACCTCTTATATACGATTTAAAAAATTTAAATATAGATGGAACAATTTCATATATTATAAATGATGAATATAGGAATATAGACGTAGGGTTTTATAATTTTAATTATAAAGAAGTATGTCTTGAAGGGGTTTCTGGAAAAATTAGTTCAATTCATACTAATATATACACAAAAATTAATTCAACAGAAGCTGATGAAAAGCTTACTTGGAGAAAATATCATGCACTGTTTAAAAATAGATATGTTGAAACGTATGCATTAGATGAATGTCATATTCAAACAATAGGTAATATAGAGAGAGAATTTGAAAAACCTTTACACACCAAATGTCATAATCAAATACCTTTTCCAAAATATCCAAAATATTATATTGAATTGAAGAAAAAAAATTATACTTTACGTGTTGATGATAAAATTTGTAATTTAAATAAATATATTGAAATATATGAACGATTGTATAAAGAAATAAATGAAAAATTTAAAATGAACCCTAAATTTGATTTGAATAAAATTTATAAAGAATTTAATTATAAATTTACAGAATGTCAGAAATTTTCAAAAGATCATATTCAAAGAGCAGACCAATATAGGGGTGATAATATGAAAATACAAAAAAAATATTTAAATTATATTTTACATTTTGGAATTCGTTGTCAAATTTGTAAACTATTTATCCAAGAGATTAATTCTAAAAATATTGTAAGCACAAATAATGTTACAAATATATTATGTAAATTAAGAAATATTATTGATCGTTTTAAAAATAAATATTTAGATATTACAAGACCTCTGAAACTAAAAGAAGATAAATATGTAAAAAAAGCCGTAAAATTAAAAATATCTAAACATCAAGGAGTATTTAAAAAAGCTAAAGGGTGTAAAATTAAAAAACAAGTATTATCACAAACTAGTTCTGATTCGACTTCTTCGTTTACTGAACTAATTGATCCTGATGAATTTTCAGATGATGAAGAGAAAGATCAATTTTGTCCTTTATTAGAAGAAACTATGATTAGTTTTGATGATTGGAAGAAAAATTTTGAAGAAAAATTAAAAAAACATTCCTCACATATTTTAATAGTTAATGGCTGTGATTTTCCTACATTTTTAAGTAATTATTATTTAAAATTTAATTTAGGATACTGGTTAGAAAATATTTATAAAGATATTAATTATGAAAATTCTGAGAATGAAACATTTCTAATTTATATTATTAAAAATAATTTATTACCATTAATGAAAGTTATTTTAGAATATGATTCAATAGATATTAATAAAAAAACATCTGATAAGAAAAATGCATTATACCATGCTATAGAATTAAACAGACAATTTTTTGTTAAATTAATTCTTAATAATGATAAGGTTAATTTAAAAAATTATAAAGATATTAAAATGTCATATCTTGAATTATCTATTAATAAAAATAATTATTTAATCACAGTAGAATTATTAAAGAAAAAAGATATTGATGTAAACTATGGAATAGAAGAATATCCTTTAATTTGTTCATTTGATAATGATAATAGTCTACTACCTCTGCTATTAGAATGTCCTTCTGTAGATATAAATATTAAATCAAAAAAATCAGAATTATCATTTATTGAATGGTGCTTTCATTATAAAAATTTTGAAGCAATAAAATATATTATTAATAATAAAAAAATTATTGATAAGATTATATTTGTTAATTTATTAATCAATTTTGAAAATCAAGAACTTTTGAATTTATTCATTGAAAATAATAAAGAAATTAATATTAATAAGAAAGATAGTGATGGAAATACTATTTTAATTAATGCAATAAAAAAAAATTTAACAAAAAGTATTAGTAAAATTTTAATAGTTTTTAAAGATAAAATTAATATTAAATTAAAAAACAATGAAAATAAAACAGCATTAGAGGTTGCATCAGAGTACTCTGATAATAAAATAATAGATTTACTTAATAGTATTTATTTATCATGATAAAAAAAAATTTGTAGAATTTAGATTAATTCAACAAAAATGGGCAAATAAAAATTTGTGGAAACTACTAAAGAAAATAAAATACATTTTAAAAATTGATATTATAATTAATTACACTTAGATATTAAGCTAAAAAATTATTATTATAAATATGTTTAAAATAATATTAGCAATTGATGAAAAGTTTGGAATAGGTAAATCATCTTCAAAATTATTACCATGGAATATTAAAGAAGATTTAGACCATTTTAAAAAAATAACAAGTAAACATGATAATTCTTATATTATAATGGGTAGAAAAACAGCAGATACATTTAAGTCTGCACTACCAAATAGACACAATTTTGTAATTACATCAAAAAAAGATTATAGAAAAGAAGAAGGATTTATTAGTTTTACTAATATTATTGATATAATTAAATATTTTATGTTTAAAATGAATGAATATGAAGCATTTATTATAGGTGGTGCTGGAATTATTGAGGAAATAATAAAGTTTCCAAAATTTATTAATACAATATATTTGACCAAAATAAAAAAAGATTTTGAATGTGATATCAATGTAAATAAATTAAAAGATTTATTAACTAGTTATTATGAATTAAAATTTGATAATCAAAAATTAATTGATAAAAATACAGATAATATATTAGATGTTGTATTTAGTGAATATAAAAAAAGACAAGAAATAATTCATCCTGAAAATAATTATCTTTCTGTTCTTGAAAATTTATTATATGCTGATATGAGAATGACAAGAAATGGAAATACTCTAAGTAAATTTGGTAAACAAATACAATTTAATCTTAAAGAAGGATTTCCAATTTTAACTACAAAAAGAGTATATTGGAGAGGTGTTGTTGAAGAATTATTATTTTTCTTATCTGGGAGTACAGATAATAAATTATTAAAAGAAAAGAAAGTAAATATTTGGAATGCAAATACTACATCTGAATTTATTTCAAATTTAGGGTTAAATTATAAAGAAGATACTTTAGGACCAATGTATGGATTTCAATGGAGATACTTTAATGCTGACTACAATGGTTGTGATAAAGATTATACAGGAAAAGGTACTGATCAATTTAAAGAAGTTATAGATATAATTTTAAATGATCCTTTTTCAAGAAGAATTCTATTAACAACATATAATGTAAATCAAGCGAAACAAGGTGTTTTGTATCCATGTCATGGGTTAGTAATACAATTTTATGTAAATACAGATTATTCTATTGATTGTCAAATGTACCAAAGATCATGTGATTGGTTTTTGGGAGTTCCTTTCAATATATCTTCTTATGCATTACTAATACATATTATAGTTAATATAGTAAATAATAAAAGTAAAACAACAAAATATTCTGTTGGAAATTTAATAATGGTTTTTGGTGATTATCATTTATATGAGCAACATATAGATGCTGCAATTACACAAATTAGCAGGTATCCTAAAGAATTCCCAGAATTAATAATAAAAAAAAATATAACAGAAATTGATCCAAAATATTTCTTATCTGAATTAAAGTATGAAGATTTTGAATTAATTAACTATAAATGTTGTTCTAAAATTAGTGCACAAATGGTAGCATAATTTATTTAATAATATAAAAAAAATTGATATAAATATTTAGAAATGTATTATACTTAAAAATATCAATATATAAATTTATTATGACTGAATCAAAAGTAAATATAAGTTATAAATTAGATGATTTTGTAAATTATAAAGATATAAATGATGTATTACCAGAAGAATTAAAAAAATATTGTTTATCTATAAATGATATTACCTTAAATATTCGTTCTGAATTATTATTCGAGATGAAAAACATAAATAAATCAATTTTATCAGGATCTGATCCAAATGATATAATATTAAAAACTGAAATAAGAGAAATTTTAAATAAAATTAGTAAAACCAATTTTGATGAATATATAGTTAAATTAGAAAATTTAAATTATTCAAATTCTAATAATTATGAAGTTTTAATTTATGAATTAATAATTAGATCTATGAATGATCCAATAGTTATTAAAGGATTTAATCCGACAGAAAATGATAATTATATTTCAAATATAAATTCTAAAATTTGTAAATATTTCTGTTCAAATTGTAAGAATCCTGAACTATTTAATTCATTATTACTAAAATCATGTAATTCACAATTTAAGGATTTTTTAAATACAAATAAACATTTAGATAATAATAATAAACATAGAGTTGATAATTACAAAGGATTTATGAATTTCCTAGGATTATTACACAATAATAAAATTCTCAAAGATACAATTATTTTATCTTGTTTAGATTCAATAAAAAATTTAATTTATGAATCAGATTGGGATGAATATGAATGTGCAAATGTATTTATTGGATATGATAGATTAATTAATCAATTAATTTTTGATATTAAAAATAATTTGAAAAATTATAAACTCGATTATATAGAAAATATAATTAAAATTACTAACAATATTGAAACTGAAAATAAGAAAAATTTAAAATTAAGAAGAATTCAAATATTGACTTTAAATAATATATTAAATAATTTAAATGATCTAGTTAAACAAAAAAAATAATATTTATTTTAATAACAATCCTTTTCCAAAAAAACAATTATTAATATCTTTTAATATTATTAATGATGTATTTAAAACTAACATTTTATTAATATTTGATTCAACTATAATATTATCTTTTTCTTTATAAACCTTTACTTGATATATTTGCGATTCACAAAATAATAAATAATCTTTATTTTTTGGTTCTTTATAAAATGGTTTGAAAATAAATTTATTTACTAAAAATTTTTTCATATTATTATTAATTAAAATACATGTTTTATCTATATTAAAATTTAAATCATGTAATTGTAAACATCCTGTTTCATTTTCTTTTAATGTTGAAGATTCAATTAATTTTTTATGTATATTATTAATTTTTCTTTCTAATAAATTATTATTATAATATAAATACAATTTATCATTCTTTTTTATATTGCCATATATCATCTTTCCATAAAAAATATTACCTATATTTGGTATATTATATATTTCATTTGTATTAAACAATATTTTATTATTATTGTTTATTATTTTTTTTTTATTTTTTGTTATATAATTTATCCAATCAATTAATATTTCAATACCTAATTTAGATATACATGAAATTTCTAAATAATAAAATAAATTATCATTTTTTAGATTTTTATTATTTTCAGAATTTATTTCTATAATTTTTAAATTTAATTTATTAAATAAATCTTGTAAATTTTCTAAATTTTTAATATTTTTATTTTCACTTTTTGTTAATAGTATAACTAATTTAATATTAAAACTTTCACATGTTTTTATAAAATTTATAAAAAAAGATTTATTATTCTTAATATATATATTTAATTTATCAATTTCAATACAATATAAATATATATCATTATGTGAACTAGATATACTGTATAATAATGTTTTAATAAATTTTTTATCTCCAGGATTATCAACAATAGTTACATAATTATCTGATTGTAAATATTTATCTTCTATAGTTATTCCAAGACCATAATTATAATTTATTATTTTATTATTTTTAAATCCAATTGAATCTCTTTTAAGTGAAGATGTTTTCCCACTTGATTTTTCATGTTCGTGTGTTAATATTATATTTCGTGCAAAACCATTCCCATTATCAACTTCATCATATAATAATATACTTAATAAAGTTGTCTTTCCACTTCCAGATGGTCCAACTAATCCTATACATGTTTCATTAATATCTTTATCATTATCTAATTTACAAATTTGTAATATATAAATATTATTATTATTAATATTATAATATTTTTGATTCTTAATTTTACAATTATTTTTTTTTATTATAGTTTTGAATATATTAATAGTTTTAATTAAAGTTTTTTTTGATAAATTACTAAATTCTCCATTATCTTTTACACCTAGAATATAAAAAGCTTCATATAAATTATATATTTGCTTCCCCTCATTTAATCTCCATAATAATTGAGAAGATGTTCTTGATAATCCTGTATTATCTTTAGTATCTAATCTTAGCTTGTATTCAATATTACCTTTTTCAACTTCTGGTTTAAATTTAGTATTTAAATAGATATAATTAAATATTTCATCTATTGTATTATTTACCATAATTATATATAAAAAATTATATTTAGGCAAAATATTTTATATAGTAATAAGAAAAAAGTTTATCTTTTTGAACTATATATATGAGTATAACTTCAGTATCTACAAAAACTGCTCCATATAATTTTGAAAAATGTAATATACCATCTTTATTAGATGCAACTGTTTATGATGATAAATTAATAGCAAGTATAGATGACAACTGTTCAAATGTATTGACAACTTTCACAATAAATAATACAGAATTAAGTAATTCCTATAAAGAATATACTTTTGATACTTTTAGATTTATGAATACAAATGAACCTATTAGTTTTTACATAAAAAATAATAAAATTATTGGATTATCTGGTAATAATTTAAAAAATTATTTTATTCTAAAACACAAAGATTCTTCACAAACTATTTTAGATTTAATTTCTAATTCTATTAAGCATCCACAAACATGTATTCAAATTTGTGGTATAATTTATATCAAAAGTAAAATTATTTTTGCTATTCAAATAGAAGATGGTAATAAATATTTAGGATTATTAGAATCTGATACAATTAATGAAGATAATGAAATTAAATTAACAGGCGATTTTATTTTTAAAGAATATATTAATTTATATAGAAAAGCACGTCTTAGTGGATTCTCTAAAAAAACATCAAATTATGTTGAAATACGCTCTATTGATTTTGAAAAAAATACTAACAATATGTATATATTATTAGGTCTTGATAAAAAAGGTATAGTGGGGAAATTAACTTACTTTAAAACACTAAATTCTTTTGGATCTAATTTGGATATTTTAAATGAAAATTGTAAGAAATTAATTTTAAATAACAAACCAATGACAATTACATCAATTCAAAAAAATACTATTTATGTATTATGTGATCATTGGAATCAATCAAATGATTTACATTGCAATGGATTTCTTTATTACATAATAAATATTTAAATAAAAAATTGATTTATAAAATTGTTAAAAGTTTATTAAAGTTTTTTATAGAAAAATAAGATATACAATTAAATAATGGGTATATCAGGATTATTTAAAACAGATCTTGTACAAATTGAAAAATGCAAAATTGAAAATTTATCTGGAAAAATTATAATTGTTGATGCATCATTTATATTAAATAAATACGGTATAGGAATTAGATCAAGTGGAAAAGATGTATGTAATAAAGATAATAAAATTGTTAATCATATATACACTATAAATTATTTTACAACAAGTTTATTACGAATGAATATTTTACCTTTATTTGTATTTGATGGAAAGCCAAATGATTTAAAGTTTAATACAATTTTAAATAGAAAAAAAAAGAAATTATCTGCTGAAATTAAACTAAATGATACTGATATTCAATCAAATAAAAATGATTATACTAAATGGTTTAAAAAATCATATAAAATAACTAAAGAAAATATCGACGAATGTAAACAATTATTAGATTGTATGGGATTAAATTACATTCAAGCTCCTCAAGAAGCCGATTCACAATGTGCGTTAATTGCCAAAAAATATAGAAAATTTATATCTGGTGTAATAACTGATGATTCTGATATTTTACTTTATGGATGTCCATATATTTTTAAGAATTTTAATTTAAAAACAAATACAACTGATGTTATTTCTTATGATAAAATTATAAATAATTTTAAAAAAAAATCATTAGACGTTAATAGTAATATAAATTTTACAGATGATGAATATTATAAAAAATTTATTCAATTTTGTTGTCTATTTGGATCTGATTATAATAAATCAATAATAAAAAAAAATGATGTTAATGTAATTAATAATTTTATAAATATTTATTTTTTATCAAATATGAATCTAAAAACAACTTTTCAAAAATTAAGTGAAGAAAATAAAAAATGTTTAGAAAAGAAAAAAATGTATAAATGTTCAGATAAAATATTAGAAAATATTAATACTTCTTATACTATATATACGGAACCAATAGCTATTAATTATAATATTATTGAATTATTTCCAAAAAAACCAAATAATATAAATTTTTATATATTTATGACAATTAATCTAAATTTTCATATAAAACAAATTATGAATACTATGAATAAATTACTAAATACATATATTTATTTTACAAATCTAAATCCTTTATTACAAAGTATGTGTTAATTTTTTTATTTTAAATAATTTTTTAAAATAAGATTTTTATTTTTTTTTCTTTTCTGGAACTTTTGATGATGTAAATGTGTATAATAAATAACCAATAATTATTGAAGTAATTATAAAATAAAATGTTGGTTTTGGTATTTTACAAATTTTTTCTATTACAACCTCACTAGAAATATCATTAGATAAATTAGATAAATTAGATATATCAGAAAAGTTTGATAATTCATTATTACCAAGTTGTTGATTATTATCTTGATTACTGTTAATATTATTTTCAACTACTTTTTCTATTTGTACTTCTTGTACTTCTTGTGATGGTTGTCTAGGTTGACTTGGTTGTTGTGATGGTTTATTTGATTGTTGTTGTGGTGGTTGTCTAGGTTGACTTGGTTGTTGTGATGGTTTATTTGATTGTTGTTGTGGTAGTTGTCTAGGTTGACTTGGTTGTTGTGATGGTTTATTTGATTGTTGTTGTGGTGGTTGTCTAGGTTGACTTGGTTGTTGTGATGGTTTATTTGATTGTTGTTGTGGTGGTTGTCTAGGTTGACTTTGTTGTTGTGATGGTTTATTTGATTGTTGTGATGGTGGTTGTCTTGGTTGTTGATTATTATTATTAATTAATTGTGCTTCTTGCACTGGAATATTATTTTTAACATTATCATTTGCAATAGAATTAGCAAGTTTTAAAAGTTGATCTATATCAATATTATCATCATTTATATCCATAACTATATTTAATTATAATAAATATTTTATACTATTTTTAACGCTATAAAAAAAATTAATATAATTTTATAATTTTATCATTTAATGCTGTTTCCAAATGATAATCTTGAATATCACCATCTTCAAATCTTACAGTTATCCAATTTCCATTTTTGTATACAGAACCAGTATAAAATTCATTAATAAAAATTACACCTATATAAAATTTATTTTTGAATTTTCCACAAATTTTTTGATTTTTTATATATAATTTTTTTTTTATATTAAAAATTTTTTTTCTGTTTACATGTCTTAAAAAATTATTGTAATTATTACACTTTGAATATCTTGGAATATTTAACATTTTACAATATTGGATATAGTATTTTTTGAATATAAATACAATATTCGTATTATTATTTATTATCCTTCTCAATATTAATTTTATTTTTTCTAATTTAAATTTAACCAATTTAATTCGTTTACAATTTAAAACATCACATATTTGATATTGTAAATTATATGGAACTTGTTCTATATTCAATAAATATTTTTGTAGTTGATTTTCATTAAAAAATTCTTCATGTACAATATAATACATATATGTCATACATGAAATTAAATTATATGTATTTTCTGAGTAAAATTTTCTATCAATAATCTCCTTTCTTTCAATCTTAATTGCTGCATTTAATAATAAAGTTATAGACAATTTATTCATCTTTGTTTTATAATATTTATTCAATAATATAGGTAATAAATAATATATTCAATTTTTTAAAATATTTAAAAAATAATAAATATTATATATTGAATTATAATATAAAATTATGTTGACTATAGAATATGAATATAATGAAAAAATTTATAAATATTATGTAGGTAAAAATAAAAAAGAAAATTGGGAAATTATAGATAATGCAAATGAAAATGATGTATGGTTTCATGTAAATAATCTACCATCATGTCATGTTATATTTGAAAATACGGAAAATAATAAAGATATTAATGATAATTTATTATTATATGGAGCTTTCTTGTGTAAAAAAAATAGTAAATTTAAAAATTTTAATAAATTGGGTGTAATTTATACTAAAGTTAAAAATGTAAAAAAAACTAATGAAATAGGTGCTGTAACAACTACAAGAACTAAAAAACTTATAATTTAAATAAACTTGAATTATCTATAGCAGCATATAAATCAGAAATTGTATTATTATTATTAATCTTTATATCATATTTAATTATATTTATTTTATTTTCTGATTCATGAAAATCATTATTTAATATATTTCTATTAATAAATATAATAGTACCTTTATTTTTTCTTATAAATTCTGCTTCATTTTCAAATCTTACATCAGGTATAACAAATTTAGTAATTTTATTTTCTATATTTAATTTTAATATTTTTCTTTCAATACTTCTTATCCATATATCCTTATCAATATTGGTGCAAATTTTTGGTAAAGTATTTCTAAATAATTCTGTACCTATTTTTTGTAATAATTCCCTGGGTGAATGTTTCCAATAAATATCTTCTTTTTCTTTAAAATTTTGATTATGTAGTTGATCATCTGAAAATGAAAAAATAGCTTTACATGCTTCTTTTAAAGAATCTGCAAATGATATTTTGTGATATCCTTTATTAATAAAATATTCAGCAAGAGTGTCTTTACCGCTATTTTTATACCCTGTTATTCCAATTATTTCTAAATTATTCATATTAAAAAATAAATAATTATTTTTTAAATGTTATAATTTTTTTATTTGATTCTAATAAATAAAATAGCAATTAAAATAAGTAAAAAAATAAAAAAATACAATTGTTGTGTAATATTTTCTTTGTTTTGTCTTATAATTTTTTTATTTTTTTTATTCCTTTCAATACAGTTAGAATTATCATTTTCTCCGGATGCAATTTTAGAAATTAAAATTTTGTTTTTTATATATTCTTGATTTAATAAATTTGTTAAATAAACAATTTTATTTTTATAGTCATTTTTAATTTTTTCAATTTCTTTTAAAAATTGATCTTTTGAATTGACAATAATTCTATATTTACTTTCAGTATCTGAATTTTGATTCATATTATACGTATATATATAATTGATAAAAAATTGATAATTTTATTATAAAAATTATTAATTATATATTTTATATAATTTACTTAAGATTATATCTTTTATAATTACTTAATGAGTTATAATACAATACCTTGGGTCGAAAAACATCGACCACATAAAATATCAAATATAATACAACATGATACAATAAAACAAATTTTAAATACTATTAAAGAAACTGGTAATATGCCTCATTTATTATTATATGGTCCTCCGGGAACTGGCAAAACATCATGTATTGTAGCGTTATCAATGGAATTATTTGGTCCTAAAATATATAATGATCGTGTTTTAGAATTAAATGCATCAGATGAAAGAGGTATTAATGTTGTTAGAAATAAAATTATAAGATTTGCAAAAATATCACTTGGAACAAAAGATGTTAATTATCCTTGTCCCGATTTTAAAATAATTATACTTGATGAAGCAGATGCTATGACAACAGAAGCACAATCTGCCTTAAGAAAAGTTATGGAAAGTACAACTAATATAACAAGATTTGTATTTATTTGTAATTATGATTATCAAATATTAGATTCAATAAAATCAAGATGTTCTTCTTTCAAGTTTAAAGAAATAATGCCCGATTATTGTATAAAAAAATTAAAAGAAATTTCATTTGAAGAAAAATTATCTATTTCAGATGAAGCATTAAATAAGATATCTATAATTTGTCAAGGAGATATTCGAAGAGGAATTAATATTTTACAAAATTTACAATATATTAAATCAGATATGATCCAACAAGAAGATGTTAATAATATAACTTCTTATATAGATGAAAAAGTTATAAATAAAATTTGGAATATTTTATTTAAATCTGATATAAATACAATTGTTGAACAAACTAATAATATTATAAATAAAGGATATCCTATATTTTATATTTTCGATTCCATATTGAATAAAATTGAGGTATCTGACATAAGTGATAAACAAAAAGCACAAATAATAATTTATCTTTCTAAATGTGAAAATAAAATATTAATTGGATCTAATGAATCAATTCAACTTATTTCTTTTTTTACATATGTAAATGGTTTGATAAAACACAATATTGAATAATAAACTATATGTAAATTAAAAATTGATTATTAATATTATTATATTTAGAGATAAAATGTCTAAATATAAATATATGGATTTATTTGTTAATAATTCAGATTCAAAATGTGTTTTAAGTTATGATTTATATGGAAATTTATATATAAAATATAATGATTTACTATATAATTTAATAATTAATGAAGATAATTTAGATCTATTAAAAATTAATAAAAACAAATTACATGATTTTAAAGATATTAATATTGATCATGCTTATGGGTCTATTAAGACTAAAACTAATCCTCTAAAAGCTAAAATAAATAATAGTTTAGAAGAAACTAATGATGATAATATAGATTATTTTCCTGAAGATAAATTATATGAAAAATCTGATATTTCTATAGATACTGATTATATGAATTCAATGGATATTGATCCAATGTTTATATTCTATACGAATGATAAATATATAAAAAATAAAAGAATTTATGAACAAAAAAAAGGTTTTCCTTTTAATTCATTATATAATTTTTCAATTATCGATGGTAATACAGATAGTACAGAAATTATACTTTCATCAGACGAATTTAATAACACATGCTCATATAATATAACTATATATACTGTTGGTCTATTTAAATTAAATGTTATTGGGAAATCACAAAAAATTTATAAAATAATAGATGATAACAATAAATTATTAATTAAATGCTGATTTTTCTAATTTTTTTAACGATTTTTTTATATTTTTTATGAATCTGATCTTTTTTAAAAGATTTTTCATATAACAAAATTTTATTATTTATTTTATTTAAATGTTCCATTTTTAGAATTTCAACCATACTTTTCGCAACATTCGTTTCGACTTTCTTTAAAGGAATATCGAAATTATTTTTTTTGATTTCTGAATCTACTATTTTATCTGTACTTTTATTATTTTTCTTAAGATTTGCTTTAATACTCAAAATATCTTGTACTGATGGTATTATTTTAATAGGATTTTTAGAAACATTATTATTAATTTTTTGAACTATATTATTACTACTATTCTGTATATTCACTTTTGGAATATTTGGAATATTTTGAATATTTGGAATATTAAAGTTTTCTGAATTATTATTAAAAAAAGATTTATTCAAGTCAATAACTTTATTTTTTTTTATTTGCAATATTTTCCAAATTGGTGTACAATTAGAATTAATTACTATATGTGACAGTTCAATATATACACTAATATTATCTAATTCTTTAATTTCATTATAATTCAAGTTATTATTAAAGTCGTCAATAATAATTTCATTTGAATATATACATTTAATTGAAGGAAGAAAATTATTATTTGTTTTTATTGAATTATAATAATTATTAACTTTATAATATATTTGAGTATTTTTATAAATAGCTTGATCTAAATTATTTATTGAATTAATTAAGTTTTTATCTTTATTAAAAATTCCTAAAATTAAAAAATTATTATTTTTTTTTATTATTGAAGCTTTATTTATATAAAACCAAAATTTTTGCAGTGGTTCATCTGCATCCGGATTATAAATATTTAATTTTTTAAGAAAAATATTATTTGTAAAAACTTCATTAAAATAAATATTTTTTATTTCTGTAGATTCGTTATGTTTATAAACTAGGCTATCTACCATATATGAATTTTTTTATTTATATTAATTAATAAATATAAAATTATACTTAAACAATTTACTTAAACATTATATAAGTTTGAATATTATTATAATGACTGAATATACAGAGAATGTTGAAAATAATAATTCCTTTTGGAGTACTAAACCAGTAATACAAATAAATAAAATTGTGGCTACTACTTCCAAAATTTGTGATCTTGATAAAATTTCATTATATAATTCTAAAACACCAATTTCTATTCCACAATTAAAATGGGAGTCTATTGACATGGAAGATTTTTGTAAATTATCACAAGTTTGTGACTTTTTAAATTTATATTATGATAAAGAAGAATCATCTAAATTTTCATATTTTTTTACACCTGATATATTACAATTTTTTGTCCAAAATGGTGAATGTTTAGTGCTACAATTTGAAAATAATATTTTAGGAACTGTTTCTTATACAAAACAAAATTTAGTAATGAATAATAAAAATGAGGATTTTATTAATGTAAATTTTTTATGTATTCATCCAAAATATAGAAATAATGGAACACAAAAAATGGTTCATCTATTAATTGACGAAGTCACTAGAAATTGTGTAAATAAACAATATAATTTTGGTATTTTCTCTACAAACAAAAAAGTAGCTAAACCAATTTCAGTAATTAGATATTATAATAGACCACTAAATTATAATAAATTACATAAACATGATTTCATTTCTATTGATACTGATAACAATACTAATAATTTACATAATAGATTTTTAGAAAATGTAGATCCATCGGATTATTATATAAAAATTACATCACAAGATCTTAAAAATAATAATTATGTTGATGAAATTCATAAATTATATATTGAATACATGTCGAGATATAATTTATATGTAAATTACTCAATTGATGAACTTGAAAAGATATTGTTTAATGATAATGTTAATGTGTATATTTTAAAAAATAAAAAAAATAAAATTGTTGATTTCATAAGTTATTTTAATTATACAAAAGCAATTAAAGATTCAGATGAACAACTTAATATTTCACATTTATTTTTGTATACATGTTTAAGTGAAGATATTCAATTATTAATTTCTAATTTTATTAGATTGGTATCAAAAAATAATAATACAGATTTGGTAACAATTACTGATAATATGCAAAATTCTGAAGCATTATTATCTGAATTAAAACCATTTGATGTAGATTCGGATAATGATGATTATGAAAAAGTATATGATTATAAATTTGGTAAATCGCCAAATAAATCATATATTAATTTATTTAATTGGCAATGTCCTCAAATGAAACCTAACCAAATTTGCTTTCAATCTATTTTTTAAAAAAATATATTATTCACTATTGATAATCTTATAATATTACCATCTTTAACTGCTGATAATTTGTAATTAATAGAATTTAATATTGAATTTAAAAAATCATAAATATTTTCATTATTTATATTTTTATCTTGTAGATCTAAATTTTTTAATATTTCATTAGATCTTTTTTCAAGAATTAAAGTATTCTTTTCATCAGAAGGTAAAAAATTTTTATTGATATTTTTAAAATTGTTTAATGATTTTAAATTTATTTTTGTTTCTTTCAACCATTCTTTAATAAATCCAAAAATAATATCATATTTTTCATTATTTTTTGTTTTTAAATACTCTTCTAATTTTTCAAGATAATCTGTATGATGTTCTATTCCATCATATACTGGAAATTCCATACTCGATATAATTATACTATTATTTAAGATATTATAATCTATATTTTTCAACATTTATTAAAAAAAATGTTAAATTAAAAAATGGTTTAAAATTATTTAGAGGATAAATTAGAAATGGTAAAAAATATAAAAAAATTGATAGCTTTATTTATTGTTAATTTTATATTTGGATATTCTTAATTATTTATTATTTAATGAAAATCAATATTTTTAATATTGAAAATGAATTAATTGCATCATCTACAAAAAGTGAATGTACTTTTACAGGTTTTGGAATTATATATTTTAATAATGGTTATATAAATTATGTAGGTGATTTTTTAAATGGAAAATATAGTGGTAAATGTAAAATATATTATAATAATGGGAATCTTAAATACTATGGAAATATTAAAGATGATAAATATGATGGATTTGGTATAAAATATTCTAAACACGGAAATATAGAATATAAAGGATTATTTAAAGATAATTCTTATAATGGAAATGGTATTTTATATTATGAAAATGGAAATAAAAAATATGAAGGAGAATTTAGAAATGGTGCATTACCAAATCAATGTAAAATATATTATGAAATAGGTACTATTAAATATCACGGATATATAGATAAATGTGATAAAAATGGTAAAGGAATTTTATATAATAAAAATGGTAACAAGAATCATGAAGGAGAATATAAATGTGGATATCCAGATGGATATGGAATATCATATTATTTAAATGGCAATATTAAATATGATGGAGAATTTAAAAACAATAAAGCTAATGGTAAAGGTATAACTTACGATTTAAATGAAAATAAATTATATATAGGAAATTGGAAAGAAGGTAAATGTAATGGGCAAGGTATATATTATTTTGATAATGGAATTAAAAAGTTTGAGGGTGAATTTATAAATGGAATACCAAATGGTTATGGTATTAAATATTATACAGATGGTGATATCGAATATAAAGGAAATTGGAAGAATGATAAAAGAAATGGGGAAGGTATATCTTTTTATAAGAAAAATCTTAAAAAATATATTGGTGGATTTAAAGATGATAATCTTGATGGTTTTGGTATTACGTATTTAGAAAATGGGAATAAGCAATATGAAGGACAATTCAAAAATAATTTACCATTTAAAAATGGTATTATATTTTTTGAAAATGGTATTGTATCATACAATGGAGAATTTAATGAAGGATTTCTTCATGGAAAAGGTATTGTAAATTATAGAAATGGAAATAAAAAATATGAAGGTATGTTCTTATATAACCAATTTAATGGGAAAGGTATTTATTATTTAGAAAATGGTACAAAATTATTTGAAGGAGAATTTAAAAATGGTAAGAGGGTGTAAAAAATTGATAACTTTATTTATTGAATAGATTATATTTTTTTTTTAATATAAATCTATTAATTATTTAATGAAAATTTTTGATATAGATTACAAATTAGTTTCAAAAGAAGGTGAATATACTTTTACAGGTTTTGGTATTACATATTATAATAATGGTTATATAGATTACATTGGTGAATTTATAAATGGAATGTATAGCGGTAAGTGTAAAATATATTATAAAAATGGAAATATTAAATATGATGGTAATATAAAAGATAGAAAGTATGAAGGTTTTGGTATAAAATATTCAAAATCAGGAAATATTGAGTATCAGGGTACATTAATAAATAATTCTTATAACGGGCAAGGTATATTATTCTATAAAACTGGTTCCAAAAAATATGAAGGAGAATTTAGAAATGGGCAAATATCTAATAGAGGTATATTATTCTATGATAATGGAAATAAAAAATATGAAGGAGAATTGAAAAATGGTAAATATTCTGGAAAAGGTATTATATATTATGAAAATAGTAATAAATTGTATGAAGGAGAATACAAAGAAGGAAAATCAAATGGACAAGGTACTGAATATTATAAAAATGGTGATAAAAGATATGAAGGAGAATGGAAAAATGGTAAATATTCTGGAAAAGGAACTTTTTATATTAAAAATGGAAATAAAGTACAAGAAGGAGAATGGAAAGATGGTTTACCAAATGGAAAAGGAATTATTTATCGAAAAAATGGAAATAAATGGTATGAAGGGAAATTGAAAGATGGTCAGCCACATGGACAAGGTATTGAATATTATAAAAATGGAAATAAAAGACATAAAGGGGAATGGAAAGATGGTTTACAAAATGGACAAGGTATTGAATATTGGGAAAATGGAAATAAACATTATGAAGGAGAATGGAAAGATGGTAAACCAAATTTGCAAAGTATTTGGTATTGGGAAAATGGAAATAAAAAATATGAAGGAGAATGGAAAGATGGTAAGCTACATGGACAAGGTATTGCATATTTAGAAAATGGTAATAAAAGATATGAAGGAGAATGGGTAGATGGTAAACTAAATGGACAAGGTATTGCATATTTAGAAAATGGTAATAAAAGATATGAAGGAGAATGGGTAGATGGTAAACTAAATGGACAAGGTACTGAATATTATGAAAATGGTAATAAAAGATATGAAGGAGAATTTATAGGTAGTAAATTTCATGGACAAGGTATTTATTATTTAGTGAATGGTACAAAATTTTATGAAGGAGAATGGAAAGATGGTGATCGAATTGGAAAAGGTATTCAATATTATTAAAATGGAAATAAACAATACGAAGGAGAATGGAAAGAGAGTAAAGCAAATGGACAAGGTATTCAATATCATGAAAATGGAAATAAAAAGTATGAAGGGGAATAGAAAGATGGTATGAAAAATAGACAAGGTATTGTATACGATAAATATTGAAATATATTTATTACCATTTAAAATTGTAATAAATATTATGAAGGTGGGTGGATAGAGAAAATATAAAAAATTTAAATTAGTTTTATTTATCATATTTATTTAAAATTATAAATATAAATCAATCTATAATGATCGATTATATAAATAAATATACAGCTTCTTATTTTTTAAATCAAGCATTGGAAAGTAATTCTTACTGGACAAAGTGGAGAAATTTAGTAAAAGCTTTTCAAAATCATACTGACGATTCTCTTACTTATAAAGATATTATAATTGGAATTAAATCATTATCTGATTGTTATGAATATTTTTTAGATCCTGTGCAAGTTGAAAAATTAAATAAAATTTCAATGAATATTTTACTAATTACTATGAATAATAATAATATTATAAATAATGTTTATTTTAATACTTTAGAATATTTGGACACTTCATTAGAGGAAAATAAAATTATAAATCTTATTTATGATTGTATTAATTATTATATTATTAGAATGAAAAAAGAAGTAAATGTATATCATACTCAACTTGATAAAAGAAAAGAGGAATTAGAAAAAAAAAAGAAAATAATTAAAATCATTAAATCTAAACAAAAATTAAGTATTTTTAAATACTTCAGAAAAAATGGATATTCGGTAAAAGATGCTATGAGAAAAATAGTTAATATTTAATTATAATAAATATAATTATATATATAATTATTTATTTAATTGTATAATTCAGTCTTTATCTTTTTTTTTCTAATTCATTATATAATAAGTTATTATGAACTCTTAAATTATTTTAAACAAAAACATTATGTTAAATTTTAACATTTCCATTTATATTAATCTCACCGTCAACTATAAAATTTTTTGAAATTTTAGCAGTTCCTTTTATATAAACATTTTTATCAATAATTATATTATCAAACTTATCAACACTCGTGTTTTTTAATAATTCACTCATTTCACTGAAAAAATATTTATAAAGAACAAAAATTAATTAACTAATGTAATAAAATGATTTATAATATTTAATATTCCAAATTCTTAAATACCTATTATATATTAAATTTATTTTTTCTTAGTAATATAATAATGGATAATAATGAAATAGACAATAAAATATTATCATAAAACATATTTATATATATTATTCATCAAATCTATACTTTTAATATCTGTATCTGATTTCACCGGAAGATTAAACATTCTTGGTTTTAATGGATATTCTTTTTCAATTTTCATTATTGGGTAACGTAAGTCTATTCCTGTATACTCTTCTGATAATTCTTCTGATTCCTCTTCTGATTCCTCTTCTGATAATTCTTCTAGAAGAATAAAATTATTAAACTCTTGTATTGTTTGTATTGAATCATCGTTTATAGCAGTATTTATTTTAGCAATTAATTTTTGTTCTAAAATATTTATATTTCTAATATATTTAAATATTTTATCACATACATCTTGGATAGGTTGTGTTTGTGATTCGTAAAGGTCTATATTTGATACATAATAAATATTAGAATATTTTTCACCTGTATATATATTTTCAAAGTATTTATCATGTATATATATAGTATCCCAATGTTTTCTCAAATGTGTATATATATATTTATTAACAATAGTATTTTTAGTATTATTTAACATATACCATACAAAATATGAACATTTTTGTAAATAATACGACATAGATTCATTTTCATCATTAAAATCAATAGTTTCATGTAATTTATTTATTGGTATTTTTTTAAATACTTCCATTATATTATTATTTCTAATATGTTTTATTAAATAATAATAATATAATACAGTAATTGATAGCATATTAATACTTATATATTTTGCACTAACATTGCCACTTTTTACATATTCTGACCACCTGTTTAATTTTTGTTTATCAGTGATACTATCCCAATCATCTAAATTGATTCTCTTCCGATTCTGGATGTATGTTTTTACTAAAGTATATTTATAGTTTAATAATTTATTACATTCATCTGGAAAAATAGGAATTAATACTAAATTATTTGAATTTTTCAAATTACGAACTACTTTTCCATTTATTAATATATTATTAGATTTCATGACTTTAGATTGAATATTATTAGAATTGATCTTATCAGAAGCTTGTATATGTTTAGCGGAAATAAATCCATTTTCTACTCCATGCATCTTATTATAATTAACAAGATCTACTTTAATAAAATTAGATTTTAAATTCTTGATTATTACACGATCATCTTCAACATCAATCAAATTTATAACTTTTTTTACCTTAAAATGATAAACTAATAAATAAATAGAAATTCCTAATACTAGTATATTTATTATATTTTGAATAGTAAATTTATTTTTGATTTTTTCAAAAACTGTCATTCTTTATATATATATATATATATAAATATTTTATTTTCTTAGTATTATTATAATGGATAACTCCTATATTGAAAACAAATTATTATATGGAAATTCTAAGATAATTAAAAAATCAGGAGATTTATTAACATCAATAAATGATAAAAAAAAATATAAAACTTTTACTCTTGATAATAAATTAAAAGTATTATTAATTGAAAATCCAAATATTACCAAAAGTTCAGCTTGTATGAGTGTCAATGTTGGACATTTAGATAATTATGATGATGCTCTTGGAATTGCACATTTTCTGGAACATATGTTATTTTTAGGAAGTACTAAATATCCTGGAGAAAAAGAATATTCTGATTTTATTATGCAAAATGGTGGATCATCTAATGCTCATACTTCTATTGATAGAACATGGTATCATTATGATATTAATTCAGATGCTTTTGAAAAATCATTAGATATATTTGCACAATTTTTTATTGATCCATTATTACAAGATGAATTTGTAGAAAAAGAAGTAAAAGCTGTAGATTCAGAGCATGTTAAGAATATTTCTCAAGATGATTGGAGAATATATGATATAATTAAAAAGTGTTTTAATCAAAATCATAAAATAAGTAAATTTAGTACAGGAAATTTAAAAACATTATTACCTAAAAATGATAAAGAAAATATAAAAATTTTAAGAGATAAATTATACAAGTTTTTTAATGAAAAATATTCAGCAAATAAAATGTCATTATTTATATACCATAATAAAATTTCAGATAACTTTGTTGATGAAATTAAAGATATATTCAATAAAGTAACCAACAATGCTGATACAAATTCAAGAGATTTAAGTATTCCATTAGTAATAACCAAAAAAGATTCTTATCAAGAAATACTTGTAAATCCAATAAGTGATATTAAAAAACTAAATATATTTTGGAAAATAAATTTTGATAAAAATAGAAAAGGTGAAAATTTATTTATTACCGATTTAACGATTGATTATTTTTCTCATATTATGGGTCATGAGGGGAAAAATACTTTATTTGAATTTTTAAAAAAAAAATCTTACATAACAAGTTTATCAGCGTATGATACATACAAAGTTGATAATGATATTTTTATAGGAATTGATTTAAGTTTAACAAATAAAGGATTAGAACAAATGGATAATATAACATCAATAATTATAAATTATTTTAGGTATTTGATTTCAGATATAAATAATAAAAAAACATATTACAAAGAATTATTGAATGAATTTTTGATAAAAAGAAAGCTTGACCTAAAAAAAAATCAAGAAATTTCTCCTCACGACTTTGTTCAATCTTGTGCATCAATAGATGAATCTTATGAGATTGATTTTAAATATTTATTAATTAATAATATTATAATTCATGAAAATTTTGATTTAATATTAGAAAAATTTAACTCTATATTAAAATTAATAAATTATGAAGAAATGATTGTAATAAAAGTATTTCCTAAAAAAGATGATATTAAATATGAAAAAGAGGAATATTATGAAACAGAATATTTAATTCAGTATAAAAATTTAAATAATTTTAATGCACTTGAAAAATTTGAGAATTATCCACTAGTTAGTAATTTAATAACTTTAGATTTATTAGATGTAGAGATAATTAAAGAAAATATTCCAAAACCAATAAAAATACATGATATACATGAAATATATTTAGACACAAGAAATACTTTTGATGAAGATAATATATATATAAATTTATCAGTTGACTTGAGTTTTTTATACAATCCAAAAGATATTAAATTATATTTATACACTTTTATTTACTTAAATTATCTTAGTATTTTTTATAGTTCAGAAATTTACGATTACAGTAGTGGATTATGTAACTATTCATCAATTATTAGTGATTATAAATTATATATTAATATAAATTCATACTATAATAATCTTATTGATAAAAATTTATTACATGTTTTTAATTGTTGGTTATTTACTACTAATATTGAGGATATTGATATAGTAAATGTTATAATTGAGAAAATTGATAAATATCTAGAAAATACTAAATATTACCCACCCTATAAAAAATTAGATATTATAATTAATGAAAAATTAAAAAATATATGTTCTTTTTCAAGAAATGAATTACATGTAGAGGTAGAAAATTTTAAAAATAATCTAAAAAAAAATAGCAAAATATTCTTAAAAAAAGTTTCTAAAAAAATTAGATATATTTTAACAACTGGTAAAATTGGTGGATTAATTAGTGGAAATATTAATAGAGAATTAAGTAAAAATATTTTACAAAAATTAGCTATACTTAATTTTAAAACTGATGATAATATTAATTATAAATGTATGCCAAATTTATCAAGTGACATTTTATATATTGAAGATAGTGAAAATAAAAAAGATGATAATTCAGCTATTCGTGTATTATATTATATAGATACAATAGAAAAAGAAATAACTGAAAATTGGGAAGAAAAAATATGTTTATGGTATTTATTAGAAACATTTATACATAATGAAGTTTTTTATAAATTAAGGACTTTGGAAAACTTAGGTTATATTGTATCCGCCTTTTCAAGTGATTTGAATAAAACTTTTATTAATAAATTATATATTACAATCCTTGTCCAATCATTTAAATTAAATACAATAGAATTGAACAATAAAATTATAGATACAATAAATAATTATATTTATGAAAAAGTAAACACTATAACAGATAATGATTTTAAGTCTTCTATAAAAGGATTATTATCTATTCTTGAAGAACCTGATAATAATATTTATGAACAAATGTCACGTTTAGAATCATATATATCATCCAAAAATCCAAAATTAGATGTAATATTTGACGAAAAAGAAAAAATTATATCTTTCCTTAAAACAAATATAATAACTAAAAAAAAATTCCAAGATTTTTATAAAGAAAAATTTATAACTAATCCTTTAAAAATATCTATTGGTATACAATCTAGAAATAAAAAATTATCTGTAAAAAAATAAAAATTTATTAATATGAAATTTATTATTTAATAATATATATATAATGGATATATTCGATAAAAAAGATATTGAGAAATTTTCATCTTCCGCAGAAAAAGTTTTACAATATTTTATTGCAAAGCCTGAAAAATATACAATAAATCAAGTTAAAGAAAAAATAGCTCATATAAGACAGATGAAATCATTAAATGGTTCATATATAATACCTGTTATAATGACGACTACATCTGATTTTTATACAAATAAAGAATTCTTAAATTATGCTAATGAATTATCAACATATTTGGACTGGTATACAAGTACTCAAAAAGGAAGTTATCCAATAAATACTCCTTTTTTTGAAACAACTCATTTACAAGATAAACATGGATTTTGGAATTTTCACGAAGCAACTGGAAGTAGAGGAAATTTATATTGTAAAAATTTAGATCAAATTAAAGCTAGACATGTCTTAACTAAACCTCCACATGGTGTATATTGGAAAGATAAATTTGGAAATATACCTAATAAAGGTAAAGTACAAGTATTTACTAATAATGATAAAGAATTTGGAGAAGAAAATAAAAATTTAATAGACTATTTATTCCCTGAAATTAATAATTATAAAAGACCAGCTTTTATGAAAAATTTTACAGATGCATTTAAATCATTTCATATTAGTAAAAATGATAAATATTGTATATTAGAAATTACTAATGAATGTAAAAATCATTATCTAAATAATTATAATAATAATTATGTTTGGAGAGCAGGATTTCAAGCATTATTAAAAACTAGATTTTTATCTAAAAAAGATTCTACACATAAAAATATGATATTTTTACCTATGATTTATAAAAATAATAAAAGAATAACTTATTCTTATTATATAGATTCACCACCTGTAAAAATTTCTTCACAATCTCATAATTGGGGTAAAATTAATTATAATGATTTTGATAATAGTTTTGGAATAATTAGATTAAATAATCCATCAGATATTAAATATGGACCAATGTCTCATGAAGTTATACATTGTTATAATAATAAATCATTCATAAAAGATGTTTTTGTTCATTATGATAAGAATCAAACAGGATATTTTAAAGATAAAAAAAACACTGTTATAGTTTATGTTCCTGGAGATTCTCATTGGGGATATTCTGATGTTAATGGTCAACTTGGAGGATTTAATAGAGATAATTTAATAACATTGCATAATCCACAATCAACTGAAATTTCTACTGATAAACAAAAAAAAGATTTTAAATATAAAAATTATAACCTCTCAGGAAATTTACAACCAATTAAACAAAGTCATGGTATTTATACATTAAAAGATTGGAGTAAATTTTCAACAAAAACTGGAAATAATAGAACTCCTGGAAAATTTGGTTTATTAGAAATATATTCCATGGGATTAATATCAGAATTAGAATTTGTAAAATATTTATATCCTAATATTAAATATGATAAAATTGGAAATAAAATTGTACTAACTATATATAAAAATGTCAGAAGATTTATCTTAACTGATTATGATCATACAAAATACCCCGATGATATACAACAAGACGCAGTTAACGAAGAGTTACCTTTAGTATTTAATGATATAACACAATTTCAAAAACAACACATATTATTAAAACACCCTATACTAATTTGGTTAATAATTATTGCAGTTTTATATTTATGTGGTATTATAAAATATCTATATCTAAAATATAAAAAAAATTGAAAAATATTTAATATATGTACCACTTAAAACTAAATATTAAATATTAATATAAAAAATAATGTTAATTCATTTTTATGGTATTTTAGGAATTTATATTCCAGATTATAAATGGAATGAAAACACCACAATTAAAGAAATAAAAGATTATTATTCTAATATATATGAAAAAAATATTAGTTCAATTAATTTATATAATAGGGATAATTATCATGAATTAGGTTATCCTAAGGATCCGGATGATTTAAATTGGAAAATTTTAGATATGAATATTAGGGATAATTATATTGGAACCCCTTTAATCGATGATAAAAAACTTTGTGAAATGAATATTAATAATAATTCAAAATTATTATTAATAATGGAATAATTTATTTAAAAATATCTTAAGGATGTAAATATAATAGTAATATTATGTCTGAAAATAAAGAAATAGATAATGTGGAAATAGATTCTGATTCATGTCATAGTTTAGATGATTCTGATACAGAAATAGAATGCGAAAATGAAAAAAATAATTCTGATAATACAAAAGAATCAACTTTAAATTCAGAAGATATTAAAAAAATTAATCAGCAAATTGATATAAATTCTATATTTAATGATCAATTAAAAAATATGGATCCAAGAAAACAACAAGATTTTATGAAATTGTTTAATAGTATGCAAAAATCATCAAATTTTAATAATATGATGAATCTAAAACCACAATCAAGTAGAGATAATTTACGACAAAAACTTCAAGAACTTAAAATGAAAAGATCTGGTAAAAATTACACTCAGAATCAATTAAACAAAATAAAAAAGAATAATGACTTGCCTGAAAATATAGAAGAAGAAAAAGTAAAGAAAAAGAAAAAAAAGAAAAAAATTAAAGTAACTAAAGCTTAATTCATAATTATTTAAATTAAATATCCTTTTTGTAAATTTTTTCTATTAATTCTAGTTCTAACTTCGTGAATTTTTCTAGATTTATTAACAGAATTTATACTGTTAATTAATTCAGTAAATTTGGTATCTAATTCTCCTTTAACTATATCTATTTTTTTTTCCATATCGTCTTGTAATTTTGCAAATTCATCATTTATAGTAGATGAACAATCAGTCATACTATCAGCAGTACATTTTTTTATTTGTGTTATTTGATTACCAACACAATTTGAATTTTTGCATAGAGATTTTATTTTTTTTTTTTGAGAACATAATTCTTTATTCATTTTCCCTACCATTTCTAATATTTGTAATACATCTAATCTGAGATCACAAATAGCTTTGGATGTTGATGATGGATCATTACAAGATGATGTTTGACCAGGATTACAATAAACATCATTAGATTCTTCATAACAATTATTTGATTCTTCATAACAATTATTTGATTCTTCATAACAATTATTATCTTCTAATTTAATTGAACTTGTGCAAGAATTATTTGAATTTTTACTAATTGAATTACATTGTGAATGTGATTCTTCTTCACTTGAATTTGATTGAATATTATTACAAATATTCTGTAATTCAGATATTAAATTATCAGATTTATCATTACAGCTATTTTGACTTTCAGAAATTGAACTACTTTTTGTACATATATTATTACAATCAATACTAGAATCCATATATTCATTTGAACAACTATCGCTATGTGAATTACATGCCATTATATATATTATAACTATATAAAAAAAACAAGTATTAATATTTACTTAAAAATATATATATATATATTTTTAATAAATAATATATGGAATATAATAAAATATATAATGAATTAAAAACAATATTAATGGGATGTTCTCATATTAGTGATGCTTTAGACATTGGAAATATTTATATTGATAAATATCCGGAATATAAATCTTTTATACTAAATATAATAAATGGTAAAAAATATGATAATTCGATAAGTATGAAAGAATTTAATTCTATTATAAACGATATTAAAATATTAATTTTTAAAGAAGAAATTATAGAATTAGTAGATTCTCTAGTTGAAAGACGAAACATTAGTGATATTCATAAAAAAACATTATTGAAATTTTGTGATTTAAAAGTTCATAGACCTTATTCAAAATTATCAATAGAAGAAAATAAAATAATTCTAATTAAAAAAAAATGTCCTCATTGTGGACATTATAATATATGTCCAGAAAATACAACATATACTATTTGTGGTTATGCAGATAAAAAAAATGGTTATGATTTGAAAGGATGTGGAAAGGATTGGTGTTTTAAATGTGAAAAAAAATTATGTAAATTATGGGAAAAAGATTCTTTATTTTTACAAATGAATCGTCAACATAATCATGAATGTTGTAAATTACATGCTGAAAAAAACAACGACGACTATCAAAATTCGTATTGTCATTGTATAAATAAATTTGTAGATAGAAATAATAATTTATTTTATTGAGTATAAAAAATAATATGTGTATATTATATTATTATGTTTTCATTACAGAAAAATTTATTACCTAAAGATAATAATTCAGTGGTTAATGAATTTTTAACAAAATTTTATAATAATATTAAAACTGGAGGTTGGAATTTAAATTTAGAATTATATAAAAATAATAATAAATGTATATCAATAGATAATAATTTATTATCTCCTTATGAATATGTTTGTTATTTAGCAAAAAAAAATATTTCAAAAGGTACTATTGAAAATATTACATCATCGTGGCAATTAATAAATATTGATACAATATTAATTTCTTTATCAGGAATAATATCGTTTATTACATTTAATAATATTATTAATTATAAAAAAATAATATTTGAATCTTTCATAATATCAGTAAAAGACGGTAAGATATTAAACCATAATATTCATTTAAGAGACTAATTTTTTATTTATGTAAATA
>Ga0163111_10000172_pt1 | contig 37715 bp, 40 predicted proteins | sample CRUFie1St18metaG_FD_109645 | JGI IMG/M metagenome (GOLD analysis project Ga0163111, IMG submission 109645) | Marine microbial communities from the Costa Rica Dome - CRUD Field 142mm St18 metaG | ecosystem: Environmental > Aquatic > Marine > Oceanic > Photic zone | place: Costa Rica: the Eastern...
AATCCTATCAGAACTCCCAAATTTCCAAATTATAGAGAGACGTTTAGTGAGGTTGTGGCCATTTGCTGAAAGGAGAACTCGAGGTAATGGTGCATTATCATGCATAATTGAAATTGCAACAACTTCTATTGATGATTTTGAAAAATTGTTAAGCGATTTTTTCTTGTTTTTAGATGATCAATTGAAATACCGAAAAGGAAGTATTAACTCAAACACATCTCCAGGATTAGTTTATTGTTTTGAAGAATTAGATGAAGAACTTTACTGGGAAGCTGTACGGCAGAAAGTTGAGATTTCAGATAGAATAAAGAAACTCTCAGGCATCAAAAAAATGAGTTTATACTCTGAATGGGGATTAATTGGAGCTTCTTCTGCCGCTGCATGGAAGCCTAATGAGAAATCAACCTGGGAGTTGATAGCTTGGAGACATCCTGAAAAAATAGGGACTAAAAGAGAAATTACAAACTCAATAATCAAAAAGATGGAGATAAAACACCCTGAAACGTTTGTAAATAGAGATCCAACTCAAGAAAAAGGGCTCATTGCGCCAAGAACTCCTTGCCCAGTCCTGTATGGCATTAGGGGGTCTACTTCTCAGGCTGTTCTTTCAGCCCATGAATGGCTCCAGACAAATGACGAAGTAGAAAAATGTCAAAGATTCGCAATCCATCGAACTAACCAACTCAGTGATGATCACGTTTTGGGGTTCTCAACTTCTACAGTTCTGACAAATCCTGAGGAGACTAAAGGTGCTCATTCATCATTAAACGTCACATTTCATGGTACAAGTAAAACATTGGTGGCCTTTAAGGAGGGTGGAGATGTAAATCGATTATTGAGGAAACTAATCCCCGGGGATAAAATTAGCTGGCTGGGTTTGGAATCCCCCGATGGGAGTATACATTTGGAAAGATTGAGAGTTGAATCATCGGTACCTAGAATAATAGGTAGGCCTAAATGTTGTGATGGAAAAACTATGAGGAGTGGAGGAATTAATCAACCATTAAGGTGCAAGGTATGCCAAAAAAATCTAGAAAAACACTGGCTTTTTGAGGATATAGATATTTCTGACCTTGACGTAATCAATGGTTGGGTAGAACCCAATCCATCTCAAAGAAGGCATCTTTCACGACCTCTTTTATTTGGTGAACCGATTAAAATTAAATGATTGTGGTATTATGATTTTAGACTTTTTTGTGGGTTTATTACTGATCTTAATTGCTATTATAATGATTTATTACATCGCTATTGTCAAGCTCGGAAGAAATAAAGAGGTCTTCGATTCAAATCCTTATTCGGGAGTTGCTAGAGAACCAGAGAAATTGTCCGAAGCCAACGAAGAAGCAATAAAAGAACTTGAAAAATTAATTAGAAAAATTAATTGATTACTCGATAACCGTTGTTTGTATATTCTATAACAGACTCTTTTCCTCCATCAAAAATTAAAACCTTTTGATATTGATTTTCGATTTTTGAAATCCAAACTGTGGTAAATGCTTCTTGTATAATTTTCCCTCCCCTAGACATCATACCCATGAAACCTCTTTTCTCTCCAGAAGCATCTTCATACGAATTCGAGGTTATTACGATCTTGTATTTATCTTGATTATCTACTAATTTTTTCATTAAATCTATGTCCTCTTTTTTGGTCCTTCCATAATTCTTACACCATTGTTCTATGACTAAAAGATCATTTTCATGCATGTTTACGAGAATACTTTTGATTTCATCTATTTTCTCCTTCAGATTCACTCCAAATTCTATAACTACGAGTTTATCGAGAAAAGAACTTTCGACATGCCCTAGGATATTAGAAATTTTTCTCGAGTCCGGAATCTCTCTTGTTAGCCAGATTACTTTGTCACCATTTACTAATTTCTCTTGGATTATTTTGAGAATCATTAGACTAGAGTCAGAATTGGGTGCTGATGAGATATGGATTGGACTCAAGCCCAAATCAATCATGTATCTATGAAATGGAGAAAGTGTTTGATTTTTACTCATCAACATATTAGAAAGAAAACCGAATAAATCAGATTCTTTCTCGGGCTATTCTTACTGCCAAGTCTACTATTTCTCCGCTAAAACCGAGGTGACTTTCTGGCTGGAAAAGTTCTGATAATTCCTGTCTTGTAAAGATTTTTGAAATAGATTCCGAGCGTGCACAAATATCTTCCAAATCTTGACCCGAATTGATTGCATTCATTGAAGCGGTTCTTAAAACTTCATGTGCTTCATCCCTTGGCATTCCATTATCAACCAAAGCAATCATTAATTTCTCAGCCATAACAAGGCCCTTTTGAGCCTTAATGTTATACCTCATTCTTTCAGAATCAACTTCTAGTTTAGATATCACTTTATCGCACTTGACTATTATGTCGTCAAGAAGTATCATAGAGTGAGAAAGCGTGAATCGCTCAGCAGATGAGTTTGCTAAATCTCTTTCATGCCATAAAAGGGCATTCTCGTATGATGGTATTATCATTGACCTAACGATTCTAGCGAGTCCACATGCGTTTTCTGCAGTGATGGGATTCTTTTTGTGCGCCATTGTGGACGAACCTACTTGTTTTTCTGCATCAAAATATTCTCCAACCTCAGCAATTTCACTTCTTTGTAGGTTCCTGACTTCTTGTAGAGCCTTTTCGATACTAGTGGAGACATTTGCCATCCAAGAAACCCATTCGATGTAACGGTCTCTTCCAACGACTTGAGTCGTTGCAATAGGGGTCTGTAAGCCTAAATTCTCCATTATCAGACTTTGTAATTCAAATGCATTTTCACCCTGTGCTGCACCTGAACCTACGGCTCCGAGGAATTTTCCAGTAGTTACTCTAGGCGTCAATTCGTCCAACCGATCCAAATGTCTTTTGAATTCATCTACCCACACCGCTATTTTCAGGCCAAATGTGATTGGCACGGCTGCCTGTCCATGAGTACGACCAAGCATTACGGTATCACGTTCTCTTTCTGCTAAATCGCACAAAGTTGTAAGTAATTTCTTTAACGTCTTTTGTTGTAAATTAATACTATCTCTTATTTGTAATGCTACTGCTGAATCTACGATATCATTACTTGTGGCGCCTAAGTGTATGCACCATCCTGCATCACCAGCAGCTTCCGCCATTGCTTTTGTCAGTGCCATTATGTCATGTCTAGTCTCTCTTTCAATGTCGTCTACTCTGTCCGCTGTGACAATTTCAGGTGTTGCAATCTCTGCAATTTTTTCATAGTCCTCGGGGCTAACTCTTCCAAGCTGGCAGTGAGCCCATATCAAGGCTCTTTCAACATCTAATTGTCTCTCATGTCGGCCCTCTCTCGACCAGATTGACTTAGCTTCCTCTCTTCCGTATCTATAGTCCAATGGTGATACCGTCACGTTGTTCCCCATTATTCCGAGTCACCTTTCATGTTTGATTATAACCCTAAGTTGATAGTTGAATTTTAGTTAGATTCCATTGACCTCTAACTCCATTCCAAATCTTATCACCCTCACAAATTATTGCTTTTTTGAAATGCGGTGCATCAACAGTGATAGTCTCAAATTCACCACCCTCCCCGTCTAGATTAAATCTAAATTTATTTGAAAGTATTTGCAACTCTTCTAAACTCTCAGATGTTAGTTTTCTTCCGAGCCATCTTTCATTCAAACCTTCTGAAGAAACGGATACAATTCTAACATCAAAACCATGGTCAACCAAGGAATTCATATGCTCCAAGGAGTTGTGGTGCCACAACGGGCAAAAGGAAATAAGGTTTAACCTCTGACACATCATTTCTATCCTCGTTTTTTGATAATCTGATCTCAATGCTCCAACAACTATAGCATCTAAGGATCCACTTATTTTTCTTAACTCCTCTTCGAGTTCGTATATTTCACTTTCTTCAATTCCAGAAGAGTCAATTCCAATCCAATTCACACCCATAGATTGGGCTTGTAATTTTGCAATTTCGGTACTTTGAAGTTGAAACATCATTGAATCGTTCCCTGTGATTTTCACAGTAATCATAGTTTCCAAGGACCAACCTTTCATCAATGCCCACCATGAGGCGTAAGTGGAATCTTTCCCTCCCGATGCCAAGACCGCAACCTTCACGGCTCTCGGAATAAGTCATTGTGCATGAATGCCACTATTATACAGTCTTCTAACAGTCAAGATTCATAAGACACCTTCGTTGGTTGCGGTCTGATTAACATGCAGCCAAGCGGACGCGGATATGACCATGGAGTATCTACATTCTCTCCTGACGGTCGACTTTACCAGGTAGAATATGCTCGAGAATCGGTAAAAAGGGGAACAACAACAGTTGGACTGAAATTTAAAGAAGGGGTTATTTTGATAGTTGACAAACGAATTTCAAGTAAATTAATTCTGACGGACTCTATAGAAAAGATGTACCAAATAGATGACCACATTGGAATCACTACCTCTGGACTTGTGGCAGACGCAAGGCAATTAGTTGACAAAGCTAGAGTTCAGTGTCAAGTAAATAAAATGACTTATGGTGACTCTATTGCCATTACAACATTAGTTAAGAAAATGTGCGATTTTATGCAATCATTTACCCAATATGGCGGAGCCAGACCGTTCGGAACTGCTCTACTAATTGCAGGGGTTGATGATGAGGGAATTCACCTATTCGAGACAGATCCATCAGGTGCATACCAATCATATCAAGCAGGGGCTATTGGTCGTGGAAGATCAACTGTAATAGATCATTTTGAGAATCACTGGAAACCAAATATGACAAAGAATGCTGCAATAAAACTTGGTTTAGAAGCTCTAAGGGAATCTCTTGAGGATGATCTAAACAGAGAAACTGTAGAGATAGCAGTGGTAGGTTCGAATGGATATGAAAAGTTAGACAGAGAATCTACATTGAAACAGTTAGATAGGCTGTAAGTATTCTTTACCTACAATTCTAAGTCCTTCCCCCTATCTCGGGGCTCATGGTGAGTCTTGACGATGCGGTTCTTGCCCGTCTCGAGAAAGGTGGTTCGAGATATGAAATACTTGTTGATCCTGATTTAGTCGAAGTTTGGAAGAAGGATTCATCTACAGTTTCTCTAGATGACTTATTGGCAATTGATCAAATATGGACCGACGCTAAATCAGGAGACAGACCAACCAATGAATCTCTGATATCTGTATTTGGCACTACGGAGCTCGTTCATTGCGTTGAAAGAATTTTGAAAGATGGATCAATCCAATTAACAACATCTCAAAGGAAGAAAATTATCGCAGATAAAAAGATCAAGATTATACATCAAATTGCAACAACTGCCATAGATCCAAGAACAAAGCTACCTCACCCGAGGACCAGGATAGAATTGGCTTTAGACGAAATAAGGTTCTCAATAGATCCATTCTTACCTATCGATCGACAAGTTCAAGATGCAATCAAATTACTAAAACCAGTCATACCATTATCATTTGTGACAATGCGCCTAGCATTCAAAGTTCCGGGAGCAGATTATGGCGGAGTGCATCGAATTTTAAGGGAATCAATCAAAAAAGAAGAATGGCTTACAGACGGTTCTTGGGTATGTGTAGTTGAGGTTCCTGGAGGTATGAAAAATGAACTTATTAGCCAAGTTGCTCAAAGGTCTTCAGAAGTTTCAGTAAAGGAACTGAACTAAGTATACCCCGTAGGGGTTCACATCAAGGTTATGAAGGGAGTGTTGGTCGCGCGGCTCGATAACATGACTGAAAAGAAGAACGCGGCCGGGCCGCAAGACATTCAACGAGCTACCCAACTCGTTGCTCCAGGAGAAGATCTCGGAGAATCAGAGGGTCATGAATTAGGCCATGGCGTTGTAGCCATTAATGGTCGGATTCGTGCTACGAAAAATGGAAGAACGAAAATAAAAGGGAACACTATCTCTATAGAACCAAGGCGAACAGCATACGTGCCAAGACCTGGTGATTTAGTTATTGGATACATTGAAGGATGTACTAACAATATTTGGTTTGTAGATATAGGTGCTCCATTCAACGCGATATTGCCTATGAGTCTCGGTCCTTCAAAAGCAGATTTTGGTGGGACTAGAAGTGTCATAGACATTGGTGAAGCAATATTATGCAGAGTTCAAGAAGTAGAAGAGACACATTCAAGCGTGGTAACTATGAAAGGTATGGGATTACGTAAAATCCGCTCGGGTGCCATTGAGACAATTGACCCTCACCTACTAGGTAGACTGATCGGTCGTCAGGGGAAGGCACTAAGACAATTAAAGGAGGAATCGGAATGCAGAGTTATAGTTGGAGACAACGGAAGACTCTGGATAGATGGAGATTTTAATGGAACTTCAGAAGTTCGAAATCGACTCAATTCACTCACAGCCGAAGTTAAGGCAGTATCACTGGGAGGTGCATTATAATGGGATATGGAGACGTACAAATGATCGATGCCGATGGCATCCGTAATGATGGAAGGAAAGCAGGAGATGTAAGGCCAATTTCAATCGAATTAGGTGTAGTTCCTGTTGCAGACGGGTCTTGTCGCATGAGATGGGGCACAAATGAAGTAATTGCTGCAATATACGGCCCTATGGAAGCACATCCAAGAAAGATTCAGAGGCAAGATAGAGCTGTACTGGATGTACGATATAATATGGCACCGTTTTCAACGTCTGACCGAATTAGACCAGGTTTTAACAGAAGAAGTAGAGAAATTAGCAAGGTCACTGCCGAGGCTTTGGAAAGCGTTGTAATGCTAGAATTGTATCCTCGCTCGAAGATCAGAGTTGAAATTGAAATTATTTGCGCTGAAGCGGGTACTCGATGTGTCGGACTAACTGCTGCTTCGGTCGCACTCGCTCATGCAGGTATCCCAATGACTGATTTGGTGGTTTCTGTGGCGTCAGGTAAAATTAACGATGTTGTCGTCTGCGATCTCAACAAGGCAGAAGATAATTACGGTGAGGCAGATCTACCAATGGGTATACTTCCTAATTCGGGCGAACTAGTTTTTCTTCAAATGGATGGAGACTTATCTCCCGAAGAGTTCGAAGAAGCTTGGGATTACAACATGGATGCTGCTATGACGATACACGAATATTGTGTTGAAGCCTTGAAAAATGGGAGGTATCCTCAATGAGTATACCGTTAGTACCTCAGTTATTGAGGAGCCATCTCAAAGAGTTAGCTGACAACGATCAAAGACTCGACAATCGATCCCAATTCGAAGGAAGAGATGTAGAGATAGAAGTTGGAATACTTGGTAATGCTGAAGGGTCTGCCCGGGTAAGAATGGGAGATACAATTGTTCTGGCAGGCGTAAAATTCCAGACAATGACTCCGTATCCGGATAGGCCAAACGAAGGTGGTTTGATGTGTATGGCTGAAGTTAGACCAGTTTCAGGAAGGCAGCACGAAGCAGGACCACCAAGTGCCGAATCAATTGAATTAAGTCGAGTTGTAGACCGTGGAATAAGAGAATCTGGATGTATTGATACTTCCGATTTATGCATCATACCTGGTGAAAAAGCATGGCAAGTAATCCTTGACCTTTTTGCTGTGTCTGACGATGGTAACCTTTTCGATGCGTTTGCTTTAGCCGGGATAACGGCTTTGAGGAATGCTACTATTCCTCAAGAAAAGTTTGAATTAGGCGAAGATAGACCTCTTATTGTTTCTAAAACACCAATAATGTGTTCTTATCAAAGGGTCGGTGGTAGATTTATATTTGACGCAAATGGTAGAGAAGAACTCGGTGGTGATGAAAGAATCCATATTACTCTGGGTGAGGATAATCACGTACATTCATTACAGAAGGGTCTTAAGGGAGCCTTCACGGCCGCTGAATTCACTGAACTAATGGAAGAGGCTCGTAAGAAAGGTCAAGAACTCAGAAATATGATTAATACATTAGAAGGAGTGAATTAAAATGGCAAAAAGAACACAAAAATCTGGAGCTACAGCAAAATTTGGTGCTAGATATGGTGTCAGTGTTCGTCGAAGAGCTGGTTCTGCATTAGCTAAAAAATCAAAATTTTACACTTGTCCTAAGTGTCAGTACAACAAAGTCCGTAGACAAGTAGCTGGCATTTGGGAATGTAAAAAATGCGCATATAAATTTACTGGTGGTGTTTGGGAACCATTTACAAGAGCTTCTGATTCTAACAGCAGAGTTATTCGAAGAGGAATGGAAGGTGCGACAGCTACCGACATGACAGTTATTGCTCAACAAGCCGCTTTAGATTATGAGCGAAAACTTGCCGAGGAATCGTCTAATGAAGAAGAATGAATCTTCTCATTTTGAATTAACCTTCGAACACCCTGATGCGAAAGCTTTGGCAGCAAGTCTGGTCACAGAGTGCGATTTTACCTGTAATGATAACTTAGTATCTGTCTCAGAATCATCAGAGAGTATAGTTGATCTTAGAGCTAGATGGAATAGTTTGATGCGTGGGTTGATAGCGTCTGAGCACGCCCTTAGTGCCACAGGAGAGGATTAGATGACCAACTCACAATCTCAAGATGTCCAATTATTGGCACAAGAATTACAATTATCTAGAAATCAAATTCAAACGGTTTCGACTCAAATCAATGAACTTAGTCTGACTCTTGAATCATTATCCAAACAAGATAAGAACAGACCTGTTTTTAGGGCAGTTGGAAACCTTTTGTTAGAAGTTGAAGATAGAGATGCATTAATCACAGAATTATCTGCATCTAAAGAAACCTTTTCCTCACACTTAGAAAGAATGATTGAGAGAGAGAATGAATTAAGAAAGCAATATGAATCTGCTGTGAATTCCACATAATAAAGGGTGCCTTTCTATGAACGGAGATGTAGATGCTTCCCCTCTCGAACTTGATATGTTAATTCTTCAAAGGAAGATCTCGCAGGGAGATTTAGAAAACATAAAAGATTTCTCTGAAGATATTCTGAATAGGTCCAGAAATATCAATGAAAGAGATCATCTAATTGAAGCCAGAGTCAGAATGGAACGTGCATTATTGGGTATAACTAATGTGAGTAATGTTGGTAGCGAGTTAAGATGGTGCGTTGATAGACTGAATGCCCTGTGCCCTGGCACTCCCTTACATGGACTTGCTTTACTAAATTTAGCAAATTGGCATCGAAATGTTGGAGAATCAATAATGTCTCTAGTTGTACATGCGGATATCAGCAAAGAATTTGGTCATCCAGATGATATCATTGGTCTTTCGCGATTGGAAGCTGCTAGGATTTACGTTACATTAGGCGACCTTGACCCTGCGATGAGGCATCTCTGGTCTGCAAAGAGATTTTTCAACAATTCTGACATGACATCAGAGAGTCTAGTTTGTTCACTTGAGTGGTTAGATCTCGCTCTAGAAGAAGTTTCAGACTCAGCACCAAATATGGAATCAAGATTAGAAAATGCGGCTCCTAGAGAATCTGGGGGAGTTACTTGGGTTCCTTCAAATCCAAATGATGTAGTACTGATAGTCGAAGAATTAATTCCCATACTTATTCAAGATTTGTCAGGTGAAAGTCGAAATGATTTAGGCTTAATCATCGATGCGTCGAATATACTAAAAATTCAAACATGGAAGGATTCTTTATACCAGAAGAGGAATGAAATTCAAGATTTGAAAGTTCTTGAAGCACTCCAATCGTAATTTTTTAATTTTTTAATTTCTTTTGTACCCCAATATAATTCGTCGGGTATCTCAACACACCAACCGACTTCTTCGATATTTTCATCTTCAGAGTCCCAACCATAGGGTTCAGGTTCTTCATCAATTTCTACCAAAACCACAACACCACCCTCGATTATCGAATCATCTTCACAAATAGCAATTCCTAGAAGCCCTGTTTCTTCGTATAATTCTCTTAAGGCAGTTACATCATTTTCTTCACCTTCCATCTTTTTTCCTCCAGGTAATTCCCAACCTCTCTCGACATGTTTCACCATCAACCAACATGGTAAGTCAATTTCTTGTTTTGGTATTGCCCACACCAATACCCACGGTTCTTCATTTTCCAACGTTCATTTCCTCCAGTATTTCTTTGACCAAAATTTTTCCAACCTCGTCTCCTTCAGCAGCCAGTTGTCTTGCCAAAAAGAATGCTCCAGATAGATTCCCTTGCTCCCTAAAGTTTGCAATTTTCTGGTAATCATCATTACTGATTATCTCTTTTTCATTTTCCAATTCCATATTTGTAGTATAATTTACTGGAGTTGCCATATTCTCCATTTTCTTGAGAAAATCAACTCTGTTATTGACTCTGGGCTCCTTCCAAGGAATATCTGCCCTACCATCCATTTTTGCTTCCATTCTTTCCTTGTAACGGTCTCTTACTTTCAGAGTAGGGAAATAAGTCTGTGCTTGATCATAACAAAACCATGCATCATCATATTCTCCTCTTCTCTCATGAAGTTTACCTAATTCTGTCCAAGTTTCATGATTAGTGGGTCTTTGTGCAAGAATAATTCTTGATAAATATATAAAAAGTTCTTCGTTACCAAAATCTCGTAATCTTTCTATTCTTCTCGAAAATAATATATTGGCCCTAGCATCTCTCAAGTCAAGAATTTCCATTCTTTTTTTGAATTTCAGTGTTTCATCTTCATTCCCTAGTACATTCTTTGCCCATTTATCAGGATCTAAGGGGTCAATCTTCAAACCGGCATTTAACAAATCCATTCCATTTTTTGTCAAATCGATGTTTTTTAATTGGCTCAACAAATCAGGATCTCTACCTAGAATTGTAAACAATTCTTGTAATACTGCACGAATTCCATCTAAGTCTCCTTTTAATATCTTGATTTTAACTAAAATTATCCAATTTTCTGGATTTGTAAAGTCGTAAAGGACTGCTTGTTTCGCACTCTGTTCTGCCCAATTAAGATTCTCACTGTTTTTTGTAATTTTAAGGAATTTATCCGCTTGACTTCTGTGTCTATTGCCCAAACTCCTTCTTGGATGTTGCAATTTTTGTTCGATGTCAACTCCTGTCATTTTCTGACCTCAAAGCACGGATTCGTATGGGGATTTATCAATGTCTGGAGGTAAACTTGCATCAATTCCTATCTTACTGGTGAGCCCGTCATCAGACCTACTCGGATCAAGACTTGATCCTTTTTGATTCGAAAGAATTACTGTGTCTCTGTCTGGTTGCCATCGCGTCATCAATGCCCATTCAACTCTTACTGGGTCTGAAGTATCAATATCTTGATCAACAATGATTACTTGTTTCATCGACTGGTGTCCCTCAAGTGCTGCATGTATTGCCTTAATTCCATCTCCTTCATTTTGAGGTATTATCTGCACAACCGAAGATAGCCATCCACAACCTCCATCGGTTAGATACACATCGCTGCAAGGTACGACTTCTGAAACAGCATTTTTGATTGTAGGAGCTCTTGGCATCCCCATTAGGGTTCTGTGCTCGACCTCACCAGGAATTAACGCATGAAATACCGGTTTATTCCTATGATGAATTGAGTCATAACATATCACATTCTCTTGTCTTACATCGTCTACCGTGCCCGTTATATCGACATATGGTCCTTCAGAATCTCTTTCCAATGTAATTCTGGCTTCCATGGCGTATTCTGCATTAGCAGGGACTTGGATACCATTTGGTAACTCAACCAACTGCAATGGACTTCCATGTAGTTTTTTGTGCAATGCAGCCGCGACAGTTAATTCATCTAGATTATGAGTGAATGACATTGCTGCTGCAAGAAGAACAACAGCGTCTGCACCATTGATGACAGCGATTTTCACGTCATTACCATCTTTAGCTGCCAAATCAGTCATAGTCCTAAGATGTCTTGGGACGAATCTGGAGACTGTATGATTTTCATCTCTGAGGAATTGCCTGTGAAACGACATATTTCTAATCCCATTATATTGGGCAATAATTACTGAAGCAGACTGGTATCTACCACGATCTTCGGGATAATGCCAAGGAATCGGAATTTTTTGTAAATTCACCTTTTCCATCGTATTTTCCATAACAGGTGCTTGGCTGGAATCAATAATTTCTGGTTCGATAGGGTTGTTCATAGCCCAAGCTAAGATGTCTATCAATTCACCCGGGCTAACATCAAAGGTTTCGCAAATTCTCTTTCTTGTGAGTACATTTAATGCAGCTGAATGTCCTGGAGCCTCCGTAAGATTATCGAAAACGAGTGGGATATGGTTATGATCTCTTGAACCATTCAAAATTCCGTGTATGACACTGGTTTCAGAACCAATTTTTTTCACATCAACCAGTAAATCCCGGAACGCCATATTAACAACCCGTTGACATTTCGATTTCAATGTTAGCGATAGAATATGGGTTTTAGGGTCGAACTTCTACCCACTGCCCTCCCGTCATGCTCTTATACCACTGGTAGGTCGGCGGCCCGTCTTAGAGGTGTTATTGCTTGGGTAGAGGACTTTTCTCCGGATCGAAGATGAAAAGTGACCGTCGTAAATATCGCTGGAAAGAAAAGAGATATCGGGACCGAGAAATCAAACGCCGTCAAGGAGGTGTTTTGAAACACGATCCGCTGAAAGGTTCTTCGCAAGCTAAAGGTATAGTCGTTGAAAAAGTAGGTTTCGAAGCCAAACAACCAAATTCAGGGATTCGAAAAGCAGTCAAAATATCCCTTATCAGAACAGGAAATAAGCTTACTGCATTCGCTCCAGGAGATGGAGCTATATCATTCATCGACGAACACGACGAAGTTTTGGTAGAAGGAATTGGAGGTCCTAGAGGGCAATCAATGGGGGACCTTCCTGGAGTTCGATATAAAGTAATCAAGGTCAACGGAGTTTCACTCGACGAGATGGTTCGCGGTCGAAAGGAAAAACCAGTACGATGAGGTGTTTGAATGTCGGAAGAAAATCAAGTTACACAAGTTGCCCCAATTGCTGGTATTGGCACTATGGTATTCGGAAAATGGGATGCAACTGATGTAACATGCTCAGATCCTGGTCTTGCTCCTTACATTAATTTAACAACAATTGGTACCCCTCATAGCGGTGGAAGGCATGCTAATTCATGGTTTGGGAAATCCAAATTATCGGTAGTTGAAAGATTCATAAATAATCTGATGCGTTCTGGCCAATTCTCCGGAAAAAAACAACATTGTGCCAAAGCTTTTGAGAGCGCACTAGATGCAATCCATGAAAGGAAAAAGGAAAACCCATTACAAGTTTTTATTGACGCAATCATAGAATCAGCACCCTGCGAAGAAACAACCAGAATAAAAATGGGAGCTGTCAGCGCCCCAAAAGCCGTTGATTCATCACCCAGTAGGCGCCTCGACATAGCACTGAGGAACCTTGGAATTGGGTGTGCTTCTGCTACTGCTAAAAGTAAAAAATCTCTTACTGAGGGAATTATCTCAGAACTAACGAAAGCCGCGAGCGGCGATGTGGGTTCTTTCGCAGTAGGCAAAAGAGACGAAGTTGAGCGAATTGCATCCTCTGCAAGATGATTTTGGTGTATCTCCAACACTCATATTTACAATATGTATCACGTAGTGATACAATCGGCTTTATGAACCGAAGTTGGGTCCGAAGACTATCTTAAGGTGATAGTATGGGTCGTAAAGAAGACAACATAAAGCGAGCAACTGAGGTTATGCACGTCAGAGAGAAAATTAGAAATCTTGCTATTGCAGCACACATTGACCATGGTAAAACAACACTATCCGATAACTTGATCGCTGGTGCTGGGATGATGTCAGAAGATTTGGCTGGCAAATCTAGAGTTTTGGATTTTGACCAACAAGAGAGTGCTAGAGGAATCACGATTAATGCAGCAAGTGCATCTATGGTGCACGAAATCGACGGAGATGACTATTTGATCAATCTAATTGATACTCCAGGTCACGTAGATTTTGGAGGAGATGTTACAAGGGCAATGCGGGCAGTAGATGGTTGCATAATATTGGCGTGCGCTGTTGAAGGAACAATGCCCCAAACTGAAACGGTTGTGAGACAAGCGTTGAAAGAAAAAGTCCGTCCGGTATTATTCATAAACAAGGTTGACCGTTTAATTAACGAATTACAAATCGATGGTCCTGAGATGATGAAAAGATTTGAAAAAATTATCACTAAAGTGAACAAGTTAATTTCTACCTTTGCACCATCTGAACTATCCAAAGAATGGCAAGTTTCAGTCCAGAAAGGGACGGTTGCTTTCGGCTCAGCATACTACAATTGGGGAATGTCAATACCTTACATGACAAAATCTGGTTTGAACTTCAAAGATATTTTTGAACACTGTCACAATGATGAACAAAAGGAACTGGCAAAAAAAGCACCTGTCCATCAAGTTTTATTGGATATGGCTGTTGAACAGTTACCTTCTCCTTTGGTATCACAAAAATATCGTATTCCGAATATATGGCAGGGAGATCTTGAATCCGAGGTCGGTAAATCAATGCTCGATACAAATCCTGATGGACCTCTTCAGTTGATGATAACGAAAATCTGGATGGATCCACATGCAGGCGAAGTTGCTGTAGGGAGAGTATATTCCGGTTCCATCAAACATGGAGAAAGCGTTTGGGCTATCGGAGCTGCTAAGGCTGAGAGAGTTCAACAAGTAAGCATGATGGTTGGTGGTGACAGAATTCAGGTTCCAGAAGTTTCTGCCGGAAACATAGCTGCTTTGACAGGTGTCAAGAGCGCTGCAGCCGGTGTAACGATTTCAAGAGATCCTGAAGCAACTCCCTTTGAAGCAATAAGGCACTATTCTGAACCTGTAGTTACAGTCGCTGTCGAGCCGAAATCGATGAAGGACCTCCCTAAGTTTATCGATGCATTAAGAGGTCTTGCAAAAGCAGATGCATCTCTGCAAGTGACCACTAACCAAGAAACAGGAGAAGCTTTGTTGGCTGGAATGGGAGAGTTACATCTTGAAATTACAATATTCCGGATGCAAGAAGAGCAAAATATCCAAGTTAAAGTCAGCGAACCTATCGTGGTTTATCGTGAGTCGATCGAAGGCAATAACTCAGGTAGGCCTTTTGAAGGAAAGTCGCCAAACAGACACAATAGATTCTATATTGAATGTGAACCATTACCTCAAGATGTCATAAATGCACTAAGAGAAGGTCACTTTGGTGATGGTACAATCAGAACCAAAGATGCAAAAGAAGTAGGTAATAAATTTGCTGAATTCGGTATGGACAAAGATTTAATGAGAAAAATCTATGCAATAAACGGGACAAATGTGTTTGTTAATGATACAAAAGGTATCCAAAATCTTCATGAAACAAGGGAACTGATGATTGAAGGTTTTAATGATGTTTGCAAGAAGGGGCCCACTGCTGAAGAACCTCTAATGGGAGTCTTAGTGAGATTAGTTGATGCTAAACTCCACGAAGACGCGATACACCGTGGTCCAGCGCAAACAATTCCTGCAGTTCGAAACGCGGTAAAGGGTGCGGTGTTACGAGCAAGAGCAGTAATTTTTGAACCCATGCAAAATATCCGTATTGACGCTCCGAATGACGTTATAGGAGGCGTTACCAGAGAATTAACTACCAGAAGAGGAATCATTGAAGATATGCCAGTCGATGGAGGAACTGCTAGTGTGATCGGTAAAATGCCCGTTGCAGAGTCGTTTGGATTTTCAAATGACATCAGAGCAGCGAGTCAAGGAAGAGCAGTTTGGAATACTGAAAATGCTGGTTTCGTACAATTACCAGCGGCATTATTCCACAAAGTTACTGGAGAAATCAGACAACGAAAAGGCCTGAAAGAAGAAATACCAGGCGAAGCTAATTATCAGGATTGATTAGAAGTCAGTCTAAATTGAAGTATCAGTTGTAATTTCATCTTTGTAAATTATGCCAATTAGCGATGGCGCGAGAACCATGCTCGCGATTAATGATAATCCTATCATAATCGCACAGAATAACCCAAATGTGGAAAAGAAACCCATACTTGATTGAGTGATAACCAAGAAACCCCCGATATCTGAAAGTGCAGAACCAAACAACGCGAGTCCCGAAGCACCTCCAACAATTCCAATGGAAGTAATAGTATCCTGACCCTTTTCTTTTTCCTCTCGAAATCTCTCAACAACATGTATCACATAATCAATACCCACACCCAGAGACATTGCAGCAATAGCCACAGTAACCATATTCAGCCCATATCCTGCTAATTCTATCAATCCATATAGCCAAATTATGATTATAAAAATTGGTGTCGTTGTGATAACTGCGACCCCAAAACCAGACATACCCCAGAAGAGACTCAATATCAAAGTTAGAAATGCGAAAAATATACCTGCATCAACACTAACTAAGAAAGTCATCATACCTCCAGTGAATGTCATTGCAAGGACAGTTTTTACGGAATATGATAACTTCTTTTTTCTAATCATATCAAGTCTCTCGGTAAGGGTCTTCTCATCTCTAAATCCCCACCATAGAGTAAAAGTGCAAAATACCAGGCCTATGAATAACGTAGACTGCATTTCATTTTGCATGGAATCAGCTGCTACAAATCTAGTAACCGGGTCCCCAGTAGGGATTGCCCAAGTAACTGGGAACTCTTCTGAGGAAAACGCTGAGTTTATGTCACCTCTCTTTCCAATGTTGGTAGAAGAAAGATTTTGAAATGGTTTCATATCCTCTACAAGTTGATCTAATGCTGGACCAATCTTAGCAAATTGCTCCGCATTTGAGAGGCCAAACCTCATAGTCATTCGAGTGTATTTCGGTGTTTCACCTGATTTATCTAACCACGGTTTTTCGAAATCTATACTCGTGCTAGATTGAATGTACTCGGAAGTTATACTTGGTGGTAAAGCTGGGTAACCACCACTTGCAGGAACCCCCCTGGTCAATATAAAACCATACAAGAAAACTAGACAATCTCTATCTTCAAGTGTGGGAATTTTTCTAATTCCGACTCCCGGGAACAAGAGACTCATTGTTTCACAATCAAGTCCCCCGTCGTCCTTGGTTGAGTCCCATCCTGCATTTTCAAACGGTGTGATATTTTCATACATTGCTGCCTGTGCGAAGATTAAAATTTCATCTAATGCAATGAGTTCAACTTCTCCTGATGGTGTCCTTGATATTTGATCAGGGTCACGTTCTCTGTCATGTGAATTCATATTTTTTCTAGTTTCTCCTATGGCTTCAATTACCTTTGGATTTGCGATATCTCCTTCAACTAATATATATCCAGGTTCTCCATCCATAAATCTTTGATTTACCAAGAAAACCCCTTGGGCAAAATCTGATTCCTCGTCCAAGAAATCATCAATTTGGAAATCCCCTTCAAGAGAGTACATCAGCGGAGCTGCGAACAATGTGATGAGTAACGCGATAATCGTTACCGTAATTCCTTTATGTGCTGAAAATGAGGTTAATTTCACCAGCCATTCTTTTGGTATAATGTGAATTTGATCTTCGGTATTATTTTCTAATTTGCCTTTCTTGTCTAACCACTGATCAACATCAAGCCTCACTAAAGGAACCCAAAGCCCGGTCAGCAGAAATGCTGATGCAACTCCTAACCCTGCTTCAATTCCAAAAGATCTCAAAGCTGCTATATTTGAAGTTAGGTTAGCTAGAAACGCAACAATAGTTGTGGTGGACGTCAGTAAGATAGCCCTTCCAACTCTTGATATGGATTCTTCAGCTGATTCTCTACTTGATTTTCCTAGTTTCCTTTCTTCCTTGTATCTGTGTAACGCATGAAGGCTGTCATCTATACCCAAAGCCAAAATTAGTATTGGTAATAAGTTAGAAAACTGTGATCTAAAGATTATTTCCCAACCAACTTTGTTACCAAATATGATACTCCAACCAATTAGTCCTTGCATCCATAACAAAGAAAGAATTAATCCTGTACATACTATTAAGACATCTGATATCCTTCTTAAACTGAGCCATAATAGTATAATTACAACTATAGCCATTAGTATAATTAGGTACGCACTAGATAGTAATTCTCTGTTCACTTCAACATTGGGACCCTCTCCTAATAATATTGTAGCGACTAGGTCATCTTCTGCTCTCAAATCTTCTTCGATTGAAAGATACAACCATTCAACAGAACACAGAGGTTCATTTTTCTCTTCTTTCTCCTTACATTCGTCTATTGTGTACCTTATTGGATCAGTTGATAGTTCTACTCCATCTAGGTCGTAGCCCCATTCATTACTTGCATTCATCCAACTGAAAGTCCAGCCTTCGTTTTGCATTTTTTGCCTGTCTAAGTTTAGTATTAACCATGCTGAAGACGCAGACCACCTTCCGTATCCCCAATTATTAGTTTGGATGGTTCCATTTTCAACTAATGTACCTCCTATAGGTCCCAATAATGTGCTGCTATTATCCTCGACAAACGCTCTGTCGATAGAAAGGAACCTTAGAAATGAACCTCTGCTATTATTTGCCATTCTGTGGGCGGCCAAATCAATGTGGTCCTGGGTTACGTTTTCATCGTCAAAGGATAGACACTCCAATACCCCGCAATCAGTCCAATTCGTGGGTGCATCTTCCATCCGGAGAGTCTCTGGGTTGAATTGTGGTTTTGTTAGAAGTGATTCATCCGCCATGAAAACTCTAAATTCGTTAGCTAAATCAAGAACTCCAACAATTGGTTTTCCGGATATTTCTGATGCAAATGAAAGATAATACTCGGAAATTTCATGTTCAGATAGAAAATCTGACTTTTGGTCTATTTCTTTTAGAACAGACAAATTAAGAATTCCTCCTAATGGCTCATCTTGGCCGGTGTTCACTCCAGAAAATTCGTCAATTTGGTACACCTCAGAAGGTCGTTCACCGAAATATTGAGAGTCTTTTACGAATAATCCAAAGCCCCAAATATTTCCTGCGCCCGAAAATTCTTCCCTCATTACTTCTGCAGCTTCTAGTTCAGGTGATTCTAAATTGTATGATTCAATATCTATAGGTGTTAAAGTGGCTGCAAACCCTGGAATCATTATTAACGACAGTATGAAAACCGCCAAATGTACTTTCTTCCTTTCAGGAATAAGTATTGCTGCAACTTTTTTGAAGTCTCTCACGCTAAGTTCTTGGCCAACCTCATATATGATTCATTGTAATTAATCATAAACCTGATTCTCTTAATTTTTCTAGTGAAAGAATCTGCTCTTTTGTTATTTTATCAGGTTCTAACAATGATAACTCAATATCCAAAGGTCCACCATCGTGACCTTGCCCGTTCAGTCTTCTCCTATCTCCGATTTTACTTTTTGCTGGAATATCAATTTGTATTCTTTTATTGGAGGGGGTTCTGATCTGAATCTTACCTCCTAGGATTAAGGTACTATAACTAATTTGAACTTCTTGGATTAATCTACCATTCTCCCATCTTCTACCCTCTTCCGCATCTAATCTGATATTGATGATTAAATCACCAGGTTCACCGTTAGGATGTTCATTTCCCATTTTTTTAAGCCGCAACTGCTGTCCCTGAATGGCTCCGGGAGGGACCTTGACTGTTATTGTAGACTCTCTTGTTGTGATACCCATGGCATTACATTCCACGCAACTTTTAGTCGTTCCAAATGTTGTCCCCTTACATTTCTTGCAAATTCTCAACCTTCTGTGACTGAATTTAATCTCTTTACCAGTTTTTGCATCATTAAGAGAGATATCCAATGCGGATTCAATATCGCTACCTCTTTGGATTTCGTTACTTGAACTATTATTCCTCCTTTCTCTTTGTTGATTAAAGTTGTTTTGACGCCTATCTTTTCCACCCATAAATTGGGAAAAAATATCTCCAATATCTACACCCCCTGAGAAACCACCTCCAAAACCGGGGAAGGGGCTACCATTTCCAAACATGTCGTTTATTCTGCCATTGTTATCAAATTCTTTTCTTGATTCTTTATCACCTATTTTGTCATAGGCAGATTGTATTGATTTAAATTTTTCTTCTGCCGCAGCATCTTCTGGATTTCGATCAGGGTGATACTGCCTTGCCAGTTTTCTATACACTCTCTTTATTTCAGCATCCGTAGCGTCTTTTGTTACACCCAAGACTGAATACGGGTTGTCATCCATGTTTCAGACAAGATGACCATATATTTTCAACCCTATTGATTTATAATCTTGTAATCGATGAAGTCAAGAGGTTTATCCTTTAGCGTAGATTATGCCAGTGGGTTGGGCTTGTTTTAGAAATTATGTGGCACATGCTGAAGAAATAGGGGGTGAAACTACTGATTATCCTAGATTTTTTATAATGCCCGATACGTCTCACGTACTTTCCGATTCAGATGGGAACAATGTAATTAAATTGATGAATAAGGATGACCATGTCGATCATGAGGTTGAATTAGTGATTAAACTCGGTAAGGATCTACTTCCTGAATCTATGTGTGTTGGTTGCGACACTACTAATCGAACTCATCAGAGTTTAGCAAAGAAAAACGGATGGCCATGGACTGAAGGAAAGTCATTCAAAGGCTCTGCTGTATTAGGAACAATGGTAGACTGGGACGATTCAGTCAAGGAAATTTCTTTGAGCGTGAACAATGAAATCAGACAGAAAGCTAATACAAATTTAATGGTACATGATGTCGAATCACTACTTTTCTATTTGAAAAAATGGTATGACTTATCACCTGGTGATTACATTTGGACCGGGACCCCGAAAGGAGTAGGGCGACTGAAAATAGGCGATAGTGTTCATGCTACTATGAGAAATAGTCAAGGAGTGATAGTTAGCCAACTTAACGCGGTCTGCATTAATTAATGCGAGTTAATTGCATATCTGTTAATTGCCTTAGAACTTCTAATGCTGGAGAAGGTTCTAAACCATCAAGAATAGTATGCGCTTCCGAGTGATACATTAGAGCTCTATCCATGGCATAATCTATAGAACCATTGTCTTTTAATTCTTGAACCGCATAAGACAGGTCTTCTTCTGTGCAATTTCCTTTTCCGTACACTTTATGGAAACCAGGAAGATCATTCCCGCTGTTAAGTGCGTGTATCGCTATCAAGGTTTTTTTACCCTGAACGACATCAGAGCCCGCTGGTTTACCAAGTGTTTCTGTATCTCCAGTTATATCGATTAGATCATCCATTAGCTGAAAGCACAAACCTAGCTTCAAGCCCCAATCGGCCATTTCTTCTACAATTTTTGAATCAGCACCAGCTAGTTTTGCACCTGTCTCTGCACAAGTCTCGAACATTGCACTTGTCTTACCTGCAATCATCGCGATATACTCTTCCTCAGTTACAAAATCTCTTTCTTCAAAGTCGAAATCTTCCTGTTGTCCCTCGGCTACTCTTCTTACCATTTCTCCAATTGATTGGACTAGAAATTTAAGATTACCTGGACTAATATCATTTGAGTCGGCTAATATCTCAAATCCAACCGCCAACATTGCATCTCCTGCATTTATTGCAGTCGCATTGTCGTATTCCACATGAACTGCATTTAGACCTCTTCTAATAGGGTCCTGATCCATAATGTCATCATGAACAAGGGTGAAATTGTGAATAATTTCTATGCTAGATCCTAGAGTGTAATGGCCATCATGACCATTACCAGTGGCTTCTCCTACCAACCTAGGTAAAATCGCCCTGTATCTTTTTCCTCCACCTGTGAAAAGATGTGTCATAGCACCGTGCAGTCTTTTCTGTGTTATTTTATCCATCGATTTCATTATTTCTTTTTCAACAACCCGTTTATGCTTCTCAAGAGCTTCCTTTAATTCACGGTTATTCGATTTCGGCTTCAATGATAATCTTCCACAGTTGATTATTTTTGATGAATTTGTTTTTAATAATGTATCTATATCTGGATAATGTGGTTCGATGAAATGTTTCCAAATCATTCTAAACCATGGAGCAATTATCGAATCTACCCATTCATTTTCACCTTTCAACATCTCAACTATTTCTTGGTGATTAAGCCACCTTGTATCTTTAATTTCATTTTCATTTATTGATAATTCAGGATTTGCTTTAACTATCAGTACGTGGTCGATTTCATGTTCAATCCATTCATCATCCCATCTGCAACTGTATTCAAACCGACCTAAGTGGTTAAAATCCCAATTTGCAGAAACTTCTTCTGGAATACCTAGTTCTTGATACATTTTTCGTTTACTAGCATGGATTACACCTTCCACTGGGTCACCATTTTCGTTACTAATATCTAAAGGATGACTACAACAACTATTCGCCCAAATTCCTGGAAATGTAATTTTTTCAACTGATCTCTGTTGCATTAACAGTCTATTTTCCGAATCGAAAATTAAGACACTGAATGCTCGATGCCTGATTCCTTTCCCTCTATGACAGTCTATCTTTGAGGCAGAGCCTATGACTTGGTCATTTCTGTCTACCACTAAACACATTTCTTCCATCATCTCTAGTTGAGATGAATCGAGTTTACTCAGACTGTTGTATTGGGTCTCATCTCCCATGTTTCTCACCTCTCCGAGGACGATTACATATAATAGATGAATGATTAAATTACTTTGGTCCCAATTGTATTACCAGTCTGGATAAGCTGGTTGATTCTCTCAGGTTTTCTTCCATCAATCATCCAAACCTCATCAACATTTCGAGCAATCTCACTAGCACTCTCTGCTTTCAAAAATATTCCTCCTGTGACATCTTGACTTGATTCATGTTTGCCGATTATTTTCTGCTCCCGAGACCAAAGACTGATCAGTTCTGAACCTTCTTCATCGGGTGCTGCAGTTAGCAGCCCTTCTGTATCGCCCAATAAAAATATACAATGAGTGACATTAGGGATCTCATTACAGATTCTTACCATTAAATCATCTCCAGACAGAATCCCAAATTCTGTCTCATCGTATACATCAACAACATCACCAAAAGTCACGTTAATTATTTGATTTTTCTCGCTTTCCATGATGCTTATATCTCCATTAAATTTCGGACCCGTGCCGTTAGCCCATTTAGATGGGGGATGGGAAACTCCCTTTATATCGAATTTCTTCAAGCAATTCAGAACATGACTATTCAATTCCATCATATCATTTCTAACAGTATCTACTGCTCTCCTTTGATTTTGAATAATTTTCTCATTATGTCCAGTTGATAGACTCCATTTTTTTGCTTCTAAATGACCAAATGAACCCGCTCCGTGTACTAATATCACTGAGTTATTATCCTTCACTATATTCGAAATAACTTCACAAACAGAAGCTATTCTTTGTTCACGAACAACTTTGTATTGCGATTTATCCGTAATTAGGCCACCACCTAGTTTAATCACGATTTTATTCTTAGACATGGCGAACTTCAAGCCTTCGAACGGAGTTACACATATTGCTGTATTCATTTTAGATTCTCTGTATATCTAAACGATGGGTTCATTTCAGAGTGTTTATTGGGAAGTTTGTGTCAGAACAATCCGATATTGAAAATTTCCAAAGATGGCTTCAGTCCCAATTAGATGATGTTAAATCAATCGAGGACATTGAAGAGAGAGAAAGACGGCAAATTCAATTAGAATCAGCAATCCAAGAAACAATCAACTTTCGAACCTTAGTCAATCTTGTCCAAGATATAGCTCCACCTTTCGTCGAGAGAGATTCTTCGGTGAGGGTACTATCTGAAGAAAAAGTATCAAAGGAATCATCAACTGGTTATTGCCCATCCTGTGAAAAGCCAATAACTTCAGATATTGATTTTTGCATCAATTGTGGAGAGTTCATTTAATTATTCTTCTTCGTCAACCCAACGCGCCCTTGCAACTTCGTATTCAGGATTGTCGTTTGATATTTTTGTAATGTATTTCGAATCCACTGATTCTACGAGATACACTGTAACTCCTGCGTGCCAAATTGTATCTCCATCTGCTTCCATTCTAGCCGTGTCAATTTCAAGCAGTGTAGGTAATTTGTAATGGACTTTTCCTGCTTCTGCAGCTGACCTAATACTCGATGATAAGTGAACATGTGCTCTCCCACTTGGATTGATTCCAACTTCAAGCAAATTATCTGCCTCATCTGGATTACATGGATAGAATAATGATGGAGGTATGTTGTCAGTGGGTAGATCAAGTTCAATTTCTAGAGTATGTCCATATGTTGCTCTAATTACATTACCCCTGACTTCGTATCTACCCTTGCCATCAGTTTCTGACACAGCTCTAAAATGGTGAGGTCTCAGCCAATGGTATCTTCTTTCATTTTGTTTCTTAAATCTACTAATTATATCTTTAACATCAACCCAACCATTAATATCCATTTCAAGGTCAAATTTTTCGGGAGCATGCCTTAAAATGAGTGCTAATCTCCTTGCTAGGCTGTCCCTTTCCCTAGACCGTAGTATGAATTTTCCTTCTTCATTGCATGCTGGGCAAAGGTGGTCGTCGGAATAATATCCGTGTCTACTACACTCTCTAATCATATTATCAATTAGACCGAGTTTAATTTCTTTCAAGAACCTCACGGTGCATATAGTCTGGTTTTGTGTATTAATTAATTGCCAATAATTATGTTGCATGTAGTTCTCGCAGATACATGAAGGCAGTAATCGTTGATTGGCTCCGATCTCCTTTTCATAGAGCCCATAAGGGTAAATTAGCAAACATTCGTCCTGATGAAATGGCCGGACAAGTGATTAGAGAATTAATGAAAAAAAACAAACTATCTGGAACAATGATTGATGATTTAATTGTAGGTTGCGCCTATCCAGAGGGAGAGCAAGGTTACAATTTAGGTCGGTTACTCACTTTTTTGGGTGAACTACCTCCATCGGTTCCAGGAACAACAATCAACAGGCTTTGTGGTTCTTCGATGCAAGCCATTCTTTCTGCAGCCGCGCACATAGAAGTTGGTTGGGCGGATTGTATTATGGTTGGTGGGGTTGAGTCTATGAGTCGTATTCAGAGGAGAGGATTCAATTGGAGCCCATCTCCTGAGTTAGAAGGTAAGTTCCCAGATGCTTACATTGGCATGGGAACTACAGCGGAGAATGTCGCTAAAAGGTGGAAACAAACACGTATTGAACACGAAGAGTTTGCACTTTTGTCTCACAAAAAAGCATATGCAGCTCAGTCAAATGGTTTGCTAATAGATGAAATAGTTGCAATAAAAACCGAAGACGGAGAAGTAAGTACTGATGGATGTATTCGTGGGACCTCAACTTTGGAATCAATGTCCAGACTTAATCCTGCATTTGGAAAAGATGGAATTGTGACAGCAGCAACATCCTCCCCTCTAACAGATGGTTGTGTATTCATGATTGTGTGTAGTGAGGATTTTGCATCAAAAAATAATTTGAAACCAATTGCTAGAATAGTTACTGGGGCGGTGACTGGCTGCGCACCAGATGTAATGGGAATAGGACCTGTAGAGGCAACAAAAGAAGTACTTAGGCGAGCAAACTGGGATATCAATGATGTAGATTTATTTGAATTGAATGAAGCATTTTCCAGCCAAAGTTTAGCAGTAATAAAAGAATTAGAAATAAATTCCGAGAAAGTTAACATGCATGGCGGTGCATTAGCCATAGGACATCCATTAGGCGCTTCGGGAGCAAGAATTGCTGGCAAGGCGGCTAGTTTACTGAAAATTACGAATTCTGAACGCTCAATTGCTGCTATGTGCATTGGTGGTGGCATGGGTATTGCTATAGCATTAGAAAGAATTTAATCTTTTGTAATTTTTCCAGTTATGGTAAATTAATTAACTAAATTATCATTACAGTTGGGGCATTTATCATCCTTTGATAGTTTACTCGGTACAACGGCGAGTAATGTAGAACAATTAGGACAGGTAGCCAACACCTCGTTATCGGAGATACTACCTCTTACCGCTTCAAGATTTTCATTCATAGCATTATACCAATTCTTGTATGTAGGGTCACGTATTGTTTTGACTCTTCTAAATGTTGATAGAGATAATAAAATTAGCAAAATCCCTTGAATAGTGCTACTAGCATCATCTTCTGATAGTTCATATAATGCTGAAATGACGAAAATTATTGATAAAAATAATAAAACCACTATTGCCATTGTATCCCCATTTTTGTATTTATTTTTGAATGAGAGTACAGCGAATACAGGCAATATCAGTATAACTAGGGAGCAAATTGCACCAGAAAAAGTATACGTTGAAATAATAAAAAAACATAATATCAAATCGATTATCATGAATCTGTAAAGATGTTTGTGTAATCTTTCCATTACCTGATTGGCCATCTTAGCACCCCTCTCATGATGTTTGTATTGCGACGGACTCATGAATGCTCCCCCTCTCGGAGGTGTGTGAATAAAGATACTGGAGTTGATTTTTTAAGCTCGACTTTGGAAGGAAAAAAGGTCTTAGTCATAGTATCAGGTGGGATTGCGGCTGTCGAATCTGTGCGCCTTTGCAGAGAATTTAGAAGACATAAAGCGAATCTAACAATAATGATGTCCAAAGAAGCGGAAAAAATAATCTCCCCATTGGCTTTATCTTGGGCTTCAGGTCAGGATGTAAATACAGAATGGAAACCAGATATGAAACAACTGGATGGTTACGATATCGTTCTAGTGGCTCCCGCAACTCGAAATACGATTTCCAAACACATTCATGGTATAATGGACACTCCGATAATGATGGCTTTGAGTGCTGCGAGAGGTAGCAAAACTCCAATTATTTTTGTTCCTTCAATGCATCAAGATTTATTCGATGATCCTGTAACCGGTGAATTGTTAGAAAAAATAAATTCTGAAGGGAATTATTACTTTGTTGATGATGAAAAGGAGGGAAGGAGAAAACAACCCAACCCTATCGTGATAGTATCGAAGGTATCTAATTTGGTAAATTCTTTTTTGGACAACAGAAGAAAAGTTGCAATTACACTTGGCGCCACCAGGGCTCCAATAGATTCCGTTAGGGCCATTCAGAATGCATCGTCTGGTAAAACAGGTTGGGCTATTGCGGAACATCTCTATATGATGGGTCATGAAGTACATTGCATAGTAGGAAAAACCTCAGCTAATCCTAGAATTAGTTTACCGAATATTGTTCGAGCGGGTTCTCCCAATGAGATGTTGAACGAATCTATTAAGTTAGCAAAATCCAAAGTTAAGCCAGACGTTTGGATTCATTCAGCTGCGGTACTTGATTATTCTATGGAGCCTGAAAAAGGAAAAATACCTAGCGGGCAAGACAGATGGGAGATTGTTTTGCAACCTACCTCAAAGCATATTCCTCAGTTGACGAAATTGGTAGGGGATTCTATCAGAATTGGATTCAAACTGGAAACCGAAGCTTCTGAAGATGAGTTAATTGAAAAATCCCTTAAACAAATCTCAAATTATGGAGTTGATTTTGTTATTGCCAATAACCTAGAAGACATAGGTGAGGGGGATTCTCCTAGAGCCAGGCTAGTAAGAAACGATGGATCTGTAAAAGTATTAAGGAGACAGATGGATATCTGTACAGAAATTGAAAAAATCATTTCAGAATAGATTTCACATGCGGCACATTGAAGGATAATCTATTACGGGCTTTAATTATGACAAAGCACGGTAAGGCTAAGAGAGGTATTCCTCCTAAGTCAGATTTTAATGCTTGGTATCCAGCTATTGTCGAGATTTCAGATTTGGTAGACAAAAGGTATCCTATCAAAGGAATGGATGTTTGGAAACCTTATGGTTGGTCTACAATGAGACTCATTGACGGGCTCACTAGGAAGGAAATGGCCGAATCAGGTCATGAAGAGTACAATTTTCCCCTTTTGGTACCAGAGGATCTCTTAGAGAAAGAAAATCATCTAGTTTCCAGACTTAAAGCAGCACGAGAATTGGGAGTAGATCCTTCTGAACTAAGAATGGAGGAAGATGACTCGGGGTTCAAAAAAGAAGTATACTGGGTAACAAAAGGTGGAGAAAATAAACTCGATATTCCCATGTTCTTGAGACCTACTTCAGAAACTCCCATGTACACTATGTTTTCACTATGGATCAGGAGTCATGCCGATTTACCTTTGAAAACATTCCAAATTGTCAATACATTTCGCTACGAAACTAAGCAGACTCGGTCATTTATCAGAGTTAGGGAAATACATTTCTTCGAAGCTCATACTGTACATAAGGACGAACAAGGTGCTACAGAACAGATAGAAGAAGATGCAATAATCGTTCAAAAAATCATGAAATCTCTGTGTTTACCAGTTTTGGTCTCAAAAAGGCCCGTTTGGGATACTTTCCCCGGTGCATGGTATACTACCGCTGTTGATGCTCTAATGCCCAATGGTAGGACGTTACAGATAGCCACTTATCATCACTATCGTGACCAATGGGCACAGGCCTTCGATCTAAATTATGAAGATATTAATGGCGAAATTCAAAATTGTCATCAAACCACATTTGGTATGTCAGAAAGATTACTCGGTGCTGTTGTTGGAATGCATGGTGACGATGCTGGTTTAATTCTGCCACCGTCAGTATCTCCGTACCAAGTTGTTTTGATGCCTGTGGCTGCTCACATTAACGAAGAAGTGCTACCCAAGATAAAACAATTAAGTGAAGATCTAAAGTCAGCAGGGTTAAGAGTTCATTTAGACGATAGAGACAAACGTCCCGGTGGTAAACATTACGATTGGGAGATTAAAGGCGTACCAATTAGACTAGAACTTGGCCCTAGAGATCTAGCAGATAATAAATGTGTTTTGTCATTGAGGACAGGAGGTAAATTGGATGTTACTTTGGAAAATCTTCCAGAAGCGATATACCATCATTTAGATAGCATATCCAAAGAATTATTGCGACGGTCTTCTGAGCACACGTCCAAATTAATCAAGAAATTTCCCGGAATAAATTTCACAGAAGATGGATGGAAAATGGTTTCGCCCATTGAAGATGGGGTTGTATATGAGTTAGCCTTCGACGGTAACGACGCCGATGCCGAAATTTTGGAAAAAACTACTGGACTAGCCCTACTTGGTGATTCAGTAGAGCCATACTTAGAACCACAAAAATGTGCGGTAACTGAGAAATTGACCACAAGAAAACAACATCTTGCTAGGATGTATTAATTTTTCTTATTCCTAATCCCAAACAAAAAAGTCAATGCAAATACCGTGATGAGCATCCCGTCAAGCATGTCCCCGTCTCCTGCTTGAGTCCAAGATTCAGGATTTTGGTAATCCATAATTTCGCTTATTATTAATTTAGGATTATCTTCGCAATCGTTTTCGTTAACAATTATTGACATTGTATTTACTTCTGAGCTACTATAATCTCCACTGGTGGTTGAAATCACGGTATTGTTTCCATCTAAAAGGTTCGAATACCACGTATATGGCTCGGTTTGAACATTTACGCTTTTCAAGTGGGTAAATGTATTTCCATTTGCCTGCCAACTAAAACTTCCGCTATCTACGAGTTGTTGCGAACCATTCTGTGATATATCCCAGGTGATTGTGTAATTGTCACCAACCGTTATATTTTTGACGGTCCAGAATATAGTCAAAGTAGATCCATTTACTTGTTCCATTTCTTTGAATTCTATTTCTCCTGTTTGATTTAAATCCTCACAATGGGTGAATAATGAACTAGGTACAATCTCGTTAAGCCCAATTAGGACATTGGAACTTACTATCACCAGACCAACTATTCCAACTAATATTAGGAATATTCTTCTATTAGATTTTTGTTTTGGAAGAACTTCATCTTCGGTTATTAAGTCGGTTTTTGGAGATGGTAATATAACATCGTGTGTGAATTCACTGTTACCATTTTGTTCTTCCTCCTCTTCGATTTCCTGGGGTGAGCTAATTCCAAGTTCATCGAGAGCTTCTCTACCATAAATTCTTTCAGCCAGTTTGTAATATTCCTTATACGACTCTAAATCTGATGGGTCCATTGATCCATCGAGTAATTCTCTGAGTCTATCCCCCTCATTCATTAATCCCGTTGGGAAACCGCTCCTTCATGAATGAAACCCAAGAAAGTGTCTCACAAAGGTATTATTTGCGTTTTATTGCTCTCTTGGCCGCATCCACAATAGAGTCTGAATTGATGTTTAAATGCACCATCAACTCTTCTGTGTTACCACTCTCTCCGAACCTATCGTTGACTCCTACGATTTCCAAAGGTGTGGGTTTGTTCGTTGAAAGGTATTCAGCAATACCTCCTCCGAGTCCACCGATAATCGAATGATCCTCTACTGTGACAAAACAACCACACTGTTCAATTAGCCTACTAATTAATTCCCCATCTAGAGGTTTGATGGTATGCATGTCTACCACACAAGCATTGACACCATCTTCCATTAACTTCTCAGCGGCTATAACTGCTTCATTGACCATAACACCGCAGGCTATGATAGCCACATCATTGCCTTCTTGTATTATGTTTCCTTTTCCAATTTTTATTCCTTTTACACTATCATAATTGTATATTCTCGGTACTTTATTTCTGGCAGTACGGGTGTATGATGGTTTTTCGTGATCCAGCAACTGGAGAGTTAGTTCTTCTGCAGAAAGGTCGTCACATGGATGCATGACTGTTAAATTTGGAATAGTTCTGTAAATAGCTAAGTCCTCTATAGATTGAGCACTACTTCCATCAGTACCTGTATGAATTCCACCATGACTTCCGCAAATGTGGACAACTAATCCTGGTCTAGCAATTCCGTTTCTAACTTGTTCGAATGCTCTTTCTGTAAAAATTGCGAATGTACTCGCGAAAGGTATTTTTCCAGATGATGCTAATCCTGCTGATACTAGCATCATGTTTTGCTCAGCGATTCCCAATGAAATGGTTCTTTCAGGGTGCTCGGCTCTAAACAAGCAGGATTTTGTGGACTTACCTAAATCTGCTTCTAACACCACTACTCTCGGGTCTTTAGATAATTTAAGCAGTGCTGAACCGTAACCGTCTCTTGATGCTCCACCAGATGAAGGAGCGCTCATGACAATTCCTCCAAGGCCACCCTCAATTCCTCATCATTAGGAGCTTTACCATGAAATCCTGGATTGTTTTCCATAAATGAAACACCTTTCCCTTTGATTGTATGAGCGACGATGGCACATGGTTGATTTTGCTCAATGTTCGCTTCTTCAATTGCATCTGTAATTTCCTTCATATTATGGCCATTTATCTCAATTACTTTCCAACCGAATGAATTAAATTTTTTGCCGATATCGCCAATTTCCATTTGCACCTCCATGAAATCGTCATTTTGAATTCTATTTCTATCGATAATCACATTAAGATTTCCTACTTTGTGAAAATCTGCTGCCATTGCTGCCTCCCAAATCTGCCCCTCTTGGGTTTCACCATCTCCAATCATTACCCAAATTCTTCTTTCACTTTTATCCATTCTTGCCGCAAGAGCACAGCCCAAACCAAAAGATAGGCCCATTCCCAAACTACCGGCGGAAAAATCAACTCCATTTGTCCATTTCATATCGACATGGCCTTGACAAACAGAACCCAATGTTCTAAATCCGTCAATATCATTTTTTGATAACACTCCTAAGTTGTGAAGAATCGAGTATACTGCAGGGCTAGCATGCCCTTTGCTCATGATAAATCTGTCACGATCTTTCCAATTCGGTTCTTCTGTTTTGAATCTAAAACCTGTACCATAAAGCCCTACAATCAAATCTATTGCAGACAGAGACCCCCCCGGGTGACCAGCACCAGCTTTGTGAATCATCTCAACAATATCTACACGACATTTTCTTGCCATTTCAACTAATTCTGCTTCATTCAAGTTAATGTTAGCACCCCTTATGTTGAGCTGTCATTGAAATTGGCTATTGATAGTTTGCAGTGAGGTAACTCCTATTGTACAATACATTGGTTGATATTTGTTGAGTACGTCGGGTTAACGTAGAAGTATGATTGGGACTCCCCTTGCAGGTAACAATGACTGGAGAACAGTCTTAGGAAATTTTCCTTTACCACTTTCCGTAAAAAATGATTTTCTACTGCTTGAGTGCTATGAAATATTAGTTAAGGGAGGTAGTATTGACGTAGATTTGGGAACTCGATTATTCGAATCTCCAAACCTATCTGGGATTTCTGCGCTTGCCAATCTAATCAAAAAGTCTCGATTTGGAGATTATGTGTATTTCAATGATAACTTACACGTCAACACAACTAATATTTGTGTTCTAGCCTGTAGATTTTGTGCTTTTCGAAAAGGTCCAAGGCATAATGATGCATACGCACTGAGTGTAGAAGAATATCTACATCGCATAGAACCATTCAGCGAAATTATTGACGAAGTCCATTCAGTAGGTGGACTACACCCTGATTGGACAATTGAATACTATGAGAAATTATATCGTTCTGCTAAAGAAACATTTCCACACATACATATCAAGTCGTTAACAGCTGTGGAAGTCAAGCATATTGCATCCAGAAGCGGACTATCTGTTGAAGAAACATTATTCAGATTGAAATCAGCAGGTCTAGATTCACTTCCCGGTGGTGGTGCAGAAATCCTAGTCGACACAGTAAGAAACAGAATCTGCAGAGGCAAAGAATCATCTGCCGAGTATCTTATAATTCACGAAATAGCTCATAAATTAGGAATTAAAACCAATTGTACAATGTTATTTGGAACAGTAGAAACAGTTAGAGAGAGAGCAATACACCTTCACAAATTGAGAAGTCAACAGGATGTTAGTAACGGGTTCCAATGTTTTGTCCCATATCCATTCCTACCCGATAAAACAAGATTGCCAGAAGCACAGCTGGCATCTCTCAACGAGATAATTCGTGTAATTGCTATATCACGAATCATGTTAGATAATATTCCTCACATCAAAGCCTACCGCATGAATATAGGTAGTCATGTCGCGGCAATAGCACTAAATTCTGGCGCTGACGACATTGATGGAACAGTTAATCATGAAGAAATAATGCACGAAGCGGGAAGTTCAGCTAGATTAGACAGTGATAGTGAGGAATTGGCTAAAATAATTGAGAAGGTTAATTCGACTCCAGTGAAAAGAAATACGACCTATTCAAAATTTGCTCGTTACAGGAGAAAGCCAGATGACGATAGTAGAAGGCTTCCTGTCGCACAATCAATGTCGTGATTCAATGTCTTGGGAAAATGTGCTTGGTCGTGTTGCATTTGCAAATTGTGATCCAATCTTTGATGGACTCGAAGATGAATGGAACATTCTACCAGCACCTCCGTCTTGGTTGACTGGACATCTACTCAGGAAAGATTGCATTACTGCACCAATCCCCGCTGCCGATTATGCCAAACATTCTGATAAATTACTACTTATTCCTAAACTTGGAATTGTCAGTCAAGGGGATGTGGGCTCGGTTATTCTTTTCGGAACTAGACCGATAGAACAAATGAGAGATGTGGCTTTGCCATCAGATTCTTCCACGTCCAGAGCATTATTGAAGTGGATTCTAAAATCTATGAAACTAGATCCTAAGTTCATCGATAAAGGTCCAGATTTGAATGCAATGCTAAATGATTCTGATGGAGCACTACTGATTGGAGATAGGGCATTGATAGCTGCTAGAGACTATCCAGATTTAGTTAAACTGGACCTAGGCGCGGAGTGGACAAATAAAACCGGATTTCCCATGGTATTCGGTGTTTTTGCTGCACGGAAAGATTCTCCAATTTCAGTTATGAATAAAGCCAGTAAAGACATGCTAAGACAATATAATATGTTTTTAAATGACGAATCTTGGAGAAATCAAGTTGTAAATCGTACTTCTGTAAAATTAGGTTTCTCCGAACAGAGGATTTCTGAGTATTTTTCAGTTGAAGTTCAAAACAAACTAGATAATTTTTCTAAACAAGGACTGGAGTATTTTCTCAAGGAAGTGTGTGAAATGCAAGATGAGATTACTTGGCTTCCGAACTATGAATAATTCAATTCTCTACTTGAGACGTAATCTAGTAAATCAATGGCAACCTCACAGGATTCGGCCACAACTATTTCGGGATCGTCTTGAAATTTTCTTAGAGTATCCATAGCAACCATATCTCCTATAGCGCCGAGTGCTTCTGCGGCTTCATGCCTAACCATAACATCCTCAGATAAATCTGAAAGTCTATCAATCAATGATGGTACTGCATGCGGATCTTGCATCTGACCAAGAACATAAGCAATTTCATGTTTTAAGAGTGCAGAATCTGATGAGAACGCTGCGGTTAATGCATCAACTGAGGCATGTCCTCCAATATTTCTTAATGCAAACAAAGCTCTCATCCTTTGGAACATTTTTTGTTCTTCATCGAGTAAAGTGTTCCTCAAATTTAGAACATCTAGTTCTTCACTTGGAGGGGCTGGGTCGACTGAATCAAATTGACTTATGTCCGGCTTATTTCTTTCATTCATTTATTCACCGGATCCTATGAATTTAATCTCGTCCACGAGTAAGCTTTCGTCTACCATACCTATTTTTTGTCCTTCTTTCAAAAATAATCTTATCGCATCTCTACCATCTTTTCCATAGTCTATAGTTCGGTTATTTACATACATCCCTACAAACTCTCGGTTGGTATCATCGTCTATTCCTCGTCCCCATTTTTTTGCAAATCTCAATGCTTCATCCGGATTCTCTAGTGAATGAATTATACTTTCTTTAACATCTTTAGTTAATGATTCGCACAATTCTATTCCTAGATCTTTTCTAACTACATTTCCTCCTAAGGGAAGGGGAAGTCCAGTTTTTTCGTTCCACCATATACCTAGATCTAAGACTAATTTTACTCCTTCGGACTCCCATGTTAATTGACCTTCGTGAATAATTAATCCAGCATCGTATTCTCCATTAGCGACTCTCGGTAGAATTTCATCGAACGGTACTACCTCAACCTTAACCTCCCCCCATGCCAATAATAAGGATAAATACGCACTTGTGCCCAATCCAGGTATTGCAATGACTTTGGTTTTTGCCTCTTCTTCTGTCATTTCTCTATTTGAAATGACCATTGGTCCGTACCCCTCACCCATTGAGGCTCCACAATTCATCAGATGGTATTTGTCAGCAATCTCGGGAAAGGAATGAATACTTACTGCAGAAATTTCGTATTTTCCTTTCATAGCGTGTTGATTTAGTGTCTCGATATCCAATAATACATGCTCGTACTCTCTTCCTTCGGTATCAATGGCACCTGTAGTCATTGCATGGAACATGAATGCGTCATCTGGATCTGGTGAATGCCCTACTCGAAAAGGCTTCTCGGCTGTGTTCATGTTTCGACGGTTGAAGACTAATACAAAACTGTGTGTATGCCTATGTTGTGAATGGGAAGGCTGAATAAAGCCCTCGTTTTGGATTGTATTATGCCCGACGCCTCCAAACTATCAACAGCAACAGGCCAATTAGGCCCTATATGCGCTATTACGGGTAAAGCGATGACATTTGCAGAAGCGATAGTCTTGAATGATCAATTCGTATGTTGGGAAGCGTATATTGAAGCAACTGGAGCTGAGTCAGCTTCTGATGGCAAAGAAGTTTCGGCTCTAAATCTTGATTGAATAAACCTCAACTTAATTTGCCACCTACTCTCTTACAGGAATATGGTAGAGGGCTGGAGTCGTTTCGCTCTACGGTTTGGAGACTATTATAAATCTCTAGATCATAACCAGTTATGGGTCCCACCTAGGCTAAAAAGTAGGGAATGGATGTTTATTCCTTGGGGTTCGAGACCTCCTGATAGGCACAGAGGTTTTCTAAACAAGAGAGGTTTACATGATTATCTCATCCAAAAACCACCTCATTCGTGTTTTCACAGCACTGCATATTACAGAAATCCTAATGAACGAAAAATGGTGGACAAAGATTGGCTTGGAGCCGATTTAATATTCGATTTGGATGGTGACCATCTACCCGGTGTCTCAGACAATGATTTCCCCACAATGATATCCATGATACAAGATCAAGCATGGACACTTTGGACAGAATTTCTACAACCTGAATTTGGGTTTGAAGAGAAGTATGTGCAAACATCTTTTTCTGGACACAGAGGTTTCCACATTCATGTAAGGGATCCGTCATTACTGCATCTCGATTCGAATGCAAGAAGGCAACTTGTCAACTACATAAGAGGTGAAGGAATAAATGTCCAAACTATTCTTTCAGGGCCTAATTCAGGATGGCAAAGTAGAATTCACAATGGTATTGAATCTGTCACTCATAAATTAAAGGTCATCAAGGAAAAAGGTCCAGATCACAAGTCATATATCGAACAGCTTCAATCAGCAGTCGAAAATACACATAAATTATCGATTCGCTCTAATAAAAAAGTTTCCAAAGCCAAAATTAATGAAATTGCAGATATGACTGATGATGAACGCATCGGTCGAATACTAGACAACAACAAACTGAGAGTTTTCGGTGAAAAAAATACGTCATTATTTTGGGATATGGTCAAAGGAGATAATTCTGTTGTTCTAGGTTCTGCTGGAGAAACCGATGAAGCTGTTACAGTTGATGTAAAGAGAGTCATCAGATGGATAGGTAGTTTACACGGAAAGTGTGGTCTGAGAGTCACAGAAATGCCATTAGAGAGACTTAATCCTGATTCTAGTAATTATTTTGACCCCTTGAGAGAATCAATTGTGTTCTCGTCTGACAAAAAATTTAACATTTTACTAAATAAGGATGATGTTACGGCAGAATTAGCCGGAAACCGAGTTCAGGGTGACTCCGGAGATAGGTTTGTGGTCACAGAATCATTGGCTACATTTTTAGTTTTGAAAGGATGGGGTTCAATTATTGATTGAGTATAATTCGAACACTGAATCACAATATGTTGAAGAGTGATTAGGTTCGGAAGAGTACTAGTGAGCACTATGGGCGAGGACGAGAAGACTCAGGATGAGACACAAGGGATGCCTTTACCCCCGCTTCCGCCCGGGATTTCTTTACCTCTCCCTCCTCCCCCTCCACCTCCTTTGGAATTAACGGATTTAGAAGATAATATGGATGAGATTGAATCCGAAGAGTTACCTAATGAGGTCATAGAAAATCCGCAAACTACTGACTTTCAGTCCCACTGGGAGAGAAGAAAAGCTTCTGATCCAAATTTAGCGGTGGGTAATCGTGAAAGTATGTACGGACATATCGATAGAATCGCAACAGGTGAAGTTGGAACACTTTTGGACAGATTTTCTAATCGCTTTGGATCAGAACTTGATAGGGAAATAATTGTTTTGAGGAAAAAACAACAACAAGAGATGCGAGAAATCAAACCAACTGTAGAATTAATTCAAGCACCTAGTGATGATTATGAAGATGATTCCGCTGAAGAACCGCAGATAGAAGCCGACGATCAAGAATTTGCTGAATTTTTTTCAGTTATCAACACATTGTTGGGAGACATAACTGATGAAACAGTGATTAAGGATTTTATCGCATCGGATTCTTTCACTCTATTCGAGAAAGTAGGGGCATCTCCAGAAACAGCCACTAAAGAAGACAAAGCAGATTTCTTCAGGTTAATCAACAAGGTCCTTGGAGACTTACCTGATGACAACAAATCAGTAGAAGCATTTATTGCTTCCCCGGATTTCTCAATATTTGAAAAGATGGGCGAACTATACGGAGAATGATATCATGGGACTATTAGAAAAAGCAGGAAATACTCAGAAAAAGGAAGAAAAAACTGCTGAGGCTGTTAAAGCGAAAGAAGAAGTAAAAAAGTTCAATGAAACTGTTGCAAAGGCCACCAAGAAAGAAGAAAAAACCTCTAAACCAAAAAAAGCGGCTAAAGTAAAAAAAGCCAAAGCAAAGAAAGTCAAAGCACCTAGGCAAAAAAAGGAACGCGTAATCAAAGAA
>Ga0163111_10000174_pt1 | contig 37672 bp, 37 predicted proteins | sample CRUFie1St18metaG_FD_109645 | JGI IMG/M metagenome (GOLD analysis project Ga0163111, IMG submission 109645) | Marine microbial communities from the Costa Rica Dome - CRUD Field 142mm St18 metaG | ecosystem: Environmental > Aquatic > Marine > Oceanic > Photic zone | place: Costa Rica: the Eastern...
GAAGATAGAGTAGATGAGGGTGATAGAAAAAGAGGAGCTATAGATCAAGAAGAGTGGTGTCAGATCACGGCAGAAAAGTGCAAAAAACCTGATCTGAAAACTCAAATAACTAGTATCCTTGGAGAACTTCTAAGAGATATCCAGAAGAGTAATGGTAAGATTGGAACGTATTATATCAACAATCTTACAGGAGATCTGAATAATTCTATTTCTGATGGTAGATCTAAGGTAGATAAAGCGATTCGTGTCGTAAGAGAATTTCTTGGAAAAGTAAAAGGATTTATCAAGAAAAAAATTGCAGAAGCTGTAGATTTTCTGGTAAAAGCACTTCTTTATCCAGATGGAGAGAAAGGTGGAAACATATTGACACCAGTAACAGAATGGTTTAATAACCTTTTAAAAGATCTTGGGTGCCAAATGGCAGATCTTGGAGAAAGGTTGGAGAAGTGGTTGACCAATGTATTAATGAATTTTATCGGCAAGATTTATCGTGCCGCTGTTTGCCAAGTAGATGAGTTTGTGAATGGAATTATTTCCAAGATCAATCAATTAATGAATGAACTTCTCAATAGTATTCTTGGACCATTACAAGATATCTTGGGCGCTATTGCTGGTCCATTGAATCTAATTGGAGAAGCTATTAATTTTGTATTTAAACTTCTGGGAATTTCTTGTTCTGGTCCAGATCAAACTTGTTCAAAATACAAAGAAGTTTGTACATCTGGTGAGAAGAAAAAAGATGAGGACGATAAAGACTTCTTAGATGATCTTCTCGATGATATTGATGGATTGTTTGGTGATACTCCTCCAGACTACACTCAGTATGTTTGTGACGAAGCATATACAGGCAATCCCTTACAAATTACTACGGTTGGATTTGTTGGTGGTGTTCCAAAAGAATCTGATCTAGAAACAAAGAGACCAAAACTTATTTACAATATTGATGACATTACTGTTGTCGAAGGTCAGGTAGCAGAGTTTACTATTACGAGAGAGGGTGAAATTGATATTGCATCTTCCGTCAAATTTAAAACCATTGACTCTCCAAAATCAGGAACTGCTACAGTTGATTCTGATTATCTTCCAGTAAGCGAGATCGTAGGATTTAATGTTGGAGAGACAGAAAAAGTTGTTACTGTTCAAACTTTGACAGATTTAATAGTTGAACAAGATGAAACTTTCTTTGTGTCAATTACCACAAACTCTCCAGTAAATGAAACTGAAGTAGAAACGATATACATCAAAGGTACGGCAAGATGTACTATTACTGAAGAGAATGTCAAAGAACCATATGATCCATATAAACCACCAATTGTAGACCCATTCCCTACAGTTCCTGGAACAGAACAACCAGACGAAGTTATAGAACCACCTGCGGTGGATGATGATACTGACATTGATCCTGATCCAGATGCCGATCCTGATACTCCACCTACAGTAACTCCAACTTATACGGTGACATCAAACAGATCCACTTGTCCTGAAGGAGAATTCATTATCTATACGGTGAAAACCAAATTTGTTGCTAATGGATCTATTCTTTATTACAACTTAAGTGGCACAGATATTACCACTGGGGACATCGTTGGCGGTAAATTAAGTGGATCTTTTATCATCAACAATGGCGAAGCGAAGATTACGGTCGGAATTGAAGAAGATAATCTACTGGAAGACCAAGAAACTCTAACATTTACTCTCACTGGAAAAGGAGCGAGTGTTGACGTTTTGATTACAGTAGATACTCCAGAAACTCCAGAAGATCCTGGTGTTGGAGAAGATCCAACTACAGTCTTTGAACCTTTTGTTCCTCCAACCGTAAAACCACCAATTACTGATGACAATGGAGGAATCATTGAGATTCCTATTGATGACCCAGGAGATCCATGGTCAGAACCACCTGTGGTATTCATTGGTGGAGAGGGAACTGCTGCCACAGCAACAGGTCTTCTCGATGAAAATGGAAGGTTGACTGAGATTCGAGTTCAATCACCTGGATATGGTTATAAACTAAATCTTGCTTCTGATAATGGCGTTAGATGTATTATTGATGCATTTACTATTTTGAGACCTGGAGTAAAGTATACGAGTCAACCTGATATGTATGTTGATGGTCGATTGGGAGTTGCTGAGGCAGTTATCAATGATGATGGATTTGTTGTTGGTGCTCGTGTCTTAGACAGAGAAGCTACTTTCCTAACTCTGCCTTCTGTTGATATTGTTGGCGGAGGTGGTTATGGTGCTAGACTGTTACCATCACTAGCATGTCTAGATACAGAACAACTTACCACTATTGGTTCTACCAAGATTGGTACTGGTAAATATATTGATTGCCCATAATGTCACATCCTGTTGCTGCAAAAGAATATCCAAATAATATCTTCAAGCAAACAACGCCTGATGAAGAACAGGCATTGAAGGATAAACCCAGGTTTCAAACTTGGTATAAAGGTTGGTTGACACGTTCGGAAATTTATGAGAGAAAACTGCCAGATGGTCTAACATCTGCGTTGAGGATTGATGGTCCTTCGGACAGTGCATTATCACTGGATGGTAGAGGCAATGTTAGAATCTTAACAGGTAAGAAAAATTCTGAAATTGCTGGAAGCGGAGTTCTAGGTATTAAAACTTGGGGTCAGCAGCAATTGCATAACGAAAGATCTAATATCCAATATTGTGCTGGTGGAACTGAAAATGAGGGACAAGCACTGAATGTTCTTTGTTATGGTGATGTTGTAGAACAAGCAATTGGAAGCACGAGATTCATACTTGCTCAACGAATTGAAATTACTGCTACTGAAGAACTAGTCTTAAATGGACAGACTATCAAACTTCAGGCAGACGGTGATATTCAAATGGCTGCTACATCCATTAACACCGCACAAGTCAATAAGAAAGATATTGTCCTGGGACAAAAGATGACTTTTGGTGTCAGTGAAGAGACATCATTATCATTTGATCCTAGAGCGTCTGTAAATATTGTATCGCCTGGACATATAAACCACAAAGTTCTTGGTGATTATCAACTTACAACTGGTGGTGTCTGTAATATTATTGCTGGTGGTGCTCCTCTATCTGTACCAATGGTCAAAGATAGAACTAACACGCTCACCACAAAAGCATTGTTGGGTAATCTCACGGTAGAATCTTTTGCTGGAATTACTCAAATTAATTCAAAACTAGCAACAAATGTCAATGCTGGTGGTGCTGTATCTATTGTTGGTGTGGGAGCAATGACCTTAACTGGTGCTACCCTTGCTGGAACATTTGGAGCATCTCAATTAACAACAGATGCTTTCAATATCACATCAGCAGCAGTAGGTATGCAAGCTACTTCATTGTCGGTCAATGCTTCTGGTAACATCACTCTAACTGGTGCATTAATTTATCTTAACTGATTGATCGAAAATCCGTATCGAAAACTGGCACAAGGGGGGTTGTTTTTTCCTTGCAACCCTGATAAATTGTATTCATGCGATGGGGGTTCAACCTCATCCACCATCTGCGGGTAACCATTCCGCAAGTAAACACATAAAAGGAAAACAACAATGATCAAAACTGCTTTCGCTGCCGCCGCTGCAGCTGCTGCTTTCGCTGCTCCTGGTGCTGCTCTTGCAGGACCCTACGTTAATGTAGAGGCAAACTCGGGTTTCACTGGATCTGATTACACTGGAACCACGACCGACGCTCATGTAGGCTACGCTGGATCTGCTGGCGCTGTCTCCTACGGTGCTCAAATTGGTCCTTCCTTCGTCGTCACTGACGGCGGTGAGTCTGACACCGTTCTTTCTGGTAAGGTCTATGGTAGCGTTGCTGCTACTGAGGCACTTGACATCTATGGCGAACTCTCCTTCGCTGGTGGTGTTGATGATGCTGACAACGGTTATGGAACCAAGATTGGTGTAACCTATTCCTTCTGATTCACAAATAGTGTGATATAATAACAGGGGATCTTCGGATCCCCTTTTTTATTCTAAATATCACTGTTGGTGAGGGGAATATGCTATCTACTCAGTACAGACTACGACTTGAATTCATCTGTAAGAAGATCGCTAATAATGAAGAAGTAAAACTAGAGGATATGATTTGGGCAGAAAAACTTGCTAAGCGTCATACTACTGCTAGAGATTGGTTAAACAAAGCACGTCGTCAGTCTAGTGGGATTCAGGAGGGCAGTATAGATGATTTTATGAATAAGATGGGACTAGGAGATCCCGACCCATCTAATCATCGTACAGGGTTCTCAGGTGCAGATGAAATTGTAGATTGGTTCAAGCAAGACAAACCTGATGATTGGAGGCAGCGTGACTGACGATATTATTGTTAATATGGATGGCGGTGTCGGTGGATCTTGGAAGGTCAATAAGATTACACCTGAGACCTACGAAAAAATGAATGAGGAGTTTGAGAGGGAAGGTCTTGCTTTCCGAATCAAAGTTCCTACACAAGAACAAATTGACGACTGGCAAAATGATCGATGACAACTTTAGAAAAATTGCTGTGGAGAATCATTTAGAGGGTGTGACTAAATTAGTAGAAAGTGCTAACTGGGAGAAAGCAACAAATAAAGTAATTGTTGACAATCTTATAGAAAAGATTGAAAAACTCTTAGATGGTGAAGCGAAGCACTATATAGTTGCTGATAAGAAAACTTCCCATAGAAAAATCGTAATTGAATATGACCACAGCAGTAATTTACAGTAACGGAAGTCAGGAGTGTGAGCGTATGGCAGCACTCTTAGAAAACCTAAAGGAAGTAACTGACTTCCAAAGGTATGATTTGGGCAGGCATTTTGAAGATTACCAATTTCGTAATGAATTTGGATCAGAAGCAACATATCCCCAGATTGCTATCGGATTAAGGCACATCGGTAGCATGAAAGAAGCATTACAATACATGAGTGACAAAGGCATGTTCCTTTGACTTGACAAATGTGCTGAGACCATATACAATTAGAACATGGAAACTCTATTATCATGAACTACAAACCCTATAGTATGGAGTGGAACAGGCGTCGCTACCTATCAGAAGCAATTAAATCTTACTTCAATGACGATGTAGAACCTAACATCATCGTAGACGATATCCTTGACGTTCTCGCTGAGGAGATCGACTACTATAGGGGGCGTGCTGATGACCTACAACAAGTAATGGACGGTATTAGAAATGACTAAGCGCACTATGAAGAAGACCGATAGCAAAGGTCGGGAAGAGATCTGGGAATGGGATGAAACACCTGAACTCAGAGCATTTATCAAGCAGCAGTCAATTCTTAAACTGTCTGCACCACCCACACGACCAGCCTGATCTGCTATAATACAGGAGTTGAGAGGTAAACTACAATGTGTTCTCATCCGCAGAACCGCCTCTCACACTTGCGAGTGTGGTGGAATCGGTAGACACACCAGACTTAAAATCTGTTGATCGTTAAGATCGTGCGAGTTCAAGTCTCGCCACTCGCATTTCCTGTTAAATAGTAATGACAGGAAATACTGACAAGATGGCAACTAAGTACACAATCAGTCGCAAACATTGCTTTGTTGATAATGAACCAGTTTTGATGTATTTTGTTGAGAATATACCATTTGCTTTTGATGTTCTTGAAAAAGAAGAAAAAGAAGACAAGTGGATTTTGTCAGAAGCAGCACTCAATCCAGAGTTTACTTTAGAGGATATTTTTAGATTCTCTGATTACTTGATTGCTGAAGAATGTCACCCAGTTTTATTTGAATTAGATCTCGTTAATCCAGAACTTATACCAGAATGAGTCAGTTTCTTGAATTATTGGTAGGAACATTTGCAAATAAACTGCAAGCACAATCCTATCCTACTCGTTATGCACATATTCGTGTTTCTCATCGTATGATAGGAGAAAATCGTATTTACGGTGAGCAGGCATACAATTACTTGCTAAATAGACCATACAGGCAATTTGTTATTGATGTAGTGCAAGAAGGTGAAGAATATCGCCTGAAGAATTACGAAATCAAAGATCCTCTGAGATTTGCACAATGCAAAAACTTGGAAGAAATTACTGATGACCTCTTGACATACCGAGACGGTTGTGATATTATTATGAGACAGACAGGACCGAAGTCTTACTTTGGTGGAACTTCTACCTGTGACTGTTATGTGAACTGGAATGGTACTAATACGTATGTTCAGAATGAGGTTACTCTTACTGAAGACGAGTATCATGTAGTTGATAAAGGTCTCCATGTCGAATCGCATCAAAAAGTGTGGGGTTCTGATTGGGGTGCTTTTAAATTTGTTAGAGTGCCACTCTAGCTCAGCTGGTAGAGCAGGGCTTTTGTAAAGCTCAGGTCGCAGGTTCAAGTCCTGTGAGTGGCTTGTGGGGGATTAGCTCAGTTGGTAGAGCACCTGCTTTGCAAGCAGGATGTCAGGAGTTCGAGTCTCCTATCCTCCACTCCCATTCCTCTATAGCTCAGTCGGTAGAGCGGGTGACTGTTAATCACCATGTCCCTGGTTCGAGCCCAGGTGGAGGAGTTATGTATAGAACAACTTATAGAGAACAATTTGGTTATATCTACATATGTTTAGTAGAAGTCTTTAGGTTATGCCTTACAAAGATAAAGAAGAAAATCGTAAATATCAGCGTGAGTGGGCTAGAAAAAATTCTAAGACTCGTAAAGAAAATCAAATTAGTCATAAGAGGAGAAAACAGATAGTAGAAGATGCAAAGAAGCATCCATGTATTATTTGTAATAAAGAGTTTTATCCTGTGCAAATGGACCTTATTCATGTAGATCCATCGCCCAAAAAACATAGCGTATCGAAGTTATTGCAGTATGCTAGTTACAAGACTTTGAAAGAGGAAATTGATAAGTGTGCTCCTATATGTGCAAACTGTAATAGATTACTGCAGCATGGAATGGTAGATCTACCAGAACTCATTGTTATGCCTTAAGGTTCAAATCCTCATAAGACGAAATCTTAGAACCCTACAGTGTTTTCGCGAGTTTTCTGGTATAAATAAACCCGAGGACAAAGTATTATCGCAGGGTCAGAGTAATCATGCCATTAACACGTTTAGATAACCTTATTAGTTCTAAGACTGGTAAGTATCTTTATGTTTCGCCAGACGATTTCAACGCAACCGATGCGTTGTCAAACCGAGGCAATTCACCAGTCACGCCGTTCAAAAGTATTCAGCGTGCATTCTTAGAAATCGCAAGATATTCGTATCTTCCTGGTTTTGGTAATGATAGATTTGACCAGTTCAGCATTATGCTGATGCCTGGTATTCACTACATTGATAACCGTCCTGGTCTAGTTGATACTACTAATATTGCTGAATTTGCTTTTGATACAGCAAATAATGCTTGGACTGATAACAGCATCCTTGATATCTCTAACCCAGATAACGTTCTTTATAAATTTAACAACACTGAGGGTGGTGCAATCATCCCTAGAGGTTCTTCTCTTGTAGGTTATGACCTAAGAAGAACTGTTGTTCGTCCTCTATATGTTCCTGATCCTGCTGTAACTGAGCGTGAGATTCCTCGCTCCGCTATCTTTAATGTAACTGGTGGTTGTTACTTCTGGCAGTTCACCATCAAAGATGGTCAAACTACATCTGAATCTCCTCTCTATAATTCCTCTGAAGGAACTGGTAAAGTTTACTACGACCCAACTGACTTTACTAAACTAGCAGCACCTAACTATTCTCACCACAAACTAACTGTATTTGAATACGCAGACACAGAAGAGTTGTCTCTATTCTACAGAAAGATTGCTAAAGCATTTGCTGGTTATCAACCAACAATTGCTGATGCTGGAGAATTTGATTTCAGAGTCCAAGAGAACAGAATTGTTGGACCTCTATCTGACTCTAGAGTTATCGAGAGTCTAAAGGTTACTGATAACTCTGGTGGTAATAATCCACAGATCCCTGCATCTACATCTGAAATTGAAGTAACAACCAAGATTGATCACGGATATTTCCAAGGTCAGTTCGTTGCTATTGCTAATACAGAGATTGATGATGTCTTAGAGGGTATCTTCCCAATTAAGAGTATTGATCAAAATGATGCTCGTAAGTTTACTTATGAAGTTCCTTTCGTTGCAACTGCCATTGGAACAAACATTCAGTCTGGAAAAGTTCTGAACGCGGGATCTAATCCAGCACTTGGTCAGAACGCACAGACTCTTGCGGAAGTTGACTCGGTTGAGTCCGCATCTCCATATGTCTTCAACGTATCTATCCGCTCCACATGGGGTATTTGCGGAATCTGGGCAAATGGTCTGAAAGCCACTGGATTTAAATCCATGGTTATCGCGCAGTACACGGGTGTTTCGCTCCAGAAAGACGATAGAGCGTTCATTCGTTACGACGAATACTCTAACACTTGGAACCAAGCGTCTCTAACTGACGCATTTGCTACGGTTCCTTATCACACTAAAGGTGATTCTTACTGGAAAGATGAGTGGAGAAACTTCCACGTCCGTGCTTCGGAAGATGCATTCATCCAGAACGTTTCGATCTTCGCTGTTGGTTTCGCTGATCACTTCCTGATGGAAAGTGGTGGTGATATGTCGATCACCAACTCGAACTCTAACTTCGGTAACACATCTCTACATGCTATCGGTTTCAAAGGTTTCGCCTTTAACCAGGATAAGGGTGGTTACATTACTGACATCATTCCACCACAGCAAGTTATTGACAGTGTAGCAAACACTGAGAGAATTAATTACTACACTATTGATGTTCAGGCAAGTAGAACTCAGACAACCAAATTGTTCCTTGGTTCCGATCTAGGCAATCCATTGGAGCGTCCTGCTGCAACTATTGAAGGTTACAGAATTGGTGCTAAGTCTAATGAAAATCTATATGTTAAACTAGCAGCATCTGCAGTTGGTGATGAATACAATGTAGAATTGGAACCAACTGGTTTTGTTAAGTACATTGCAAAAGGAAGTCTTTTAAATCCATCTGGAGTTGCTGTAAACAACAACTATGCTGACGCTGCTAACTTAATTGAAAGCAACCGTCGCATGATCCAAGAGGAAGTCTTCGGTTATATTCTAGAGAAGTATCCTAGACTTCAGAGCATTCCTTATGTCAACCCTGGTTTAAATCCTGCAGGTAACAGATACTTTGATGGTCGCAATCTAATCCTCGCTAACAGACAGTGGATTATTGATGAATCGTATGCTGATACCACCAGAACATTTGGAACTACATTTATCAATGCCATTACTGATGGAGAAGAGAAGTGCAAGCGTGACATCGGACTTATTGTTGACGCTATTGCAGAAGACCTTAGAGATGGTGGTAACGCTAACATTATTGCTGCAACCAGAACATACTTTGATGGCGCTGGAAGTCCTCTAACTAATGGACTAGCAGGGGAAGAGCAGTATTCTGTATATGCATTTAACAGAGCTCGTGACTATTGTAAGAAAGCAATTGCAAACTTACTACCAATTAAAGCAGATCTGTATGATCCAGATTCTAACAGTATCTTCTTTGATGGTAATACTAACAAGTATCCTGACTTTATTTCTGGTAAAGGAAAGACAGGTTCTCAGGCAGAACTAGATGGTGACACTTCTAATGGTGTAACCATTGACCTTGCAAATAAGCAAGATCCTGCTGGTCGTTACAAGGATGCACGTAATAGAATTGAAGCAAACAAAGAGTTCATCCTCGACGCAGCACTTGCTGAGGTAAGTGTATATCATCCTGACTTCTACATTCCTGGTGACACCCAAACTAATGCTCAGTCTAGACTTGCTGACGCATTCAGAATGATCCGTCGCAACTCTTCTGAGATTAGAGATAGAGCACTCGCATCTATTGCAATCAATCATCCCAATTTTGTTATTGATGGAGATGCTGCAAATGATGCTGGATCCAGATATGCATCTGCATATCGTTTGATTGCATTCAACAGAGATCAAATTGTTGATGCTGCATTGGCACAGATTGCAGTAGGACATCCAGATTTCTATATTCCTGGAGACCAGCAAACTGATGCTCGTTCCAGATATGCTGATGGTTATCGTCTGATTCAACAGAATAAGACTGCTATCATTGACGTAGCATGGACAAATATGATTGCTCTTTATGCTGGAGCAGCAGTTACAGAAACCAAGTGTAAGCGTGACCTAGGATACTTTGTTGATGCTGTATCACTTGACCTATTTGTTGGTGGTAATAAGTATTCTCGTAAGTTTATTTCTGAATACTTTGATGCTACAGGCAACAACTGGATTTCTGGTGGTTTACAGGGAGAAGAAGCACAAAGCATCGAAGCATTCAATCAGGCAAGAGATCAGATGCGCCTTGCTGTTGCTAACCAACTAGGTGTTCAGGATCTGACTGTTACTGAGGGTCCTGCAACTTATGGTGGATCTGGTGGTAATGTTTCTAGAACAGATTCTGGTGCATGTGATGATGTACAATCTGCAATCACAACTCTAGTTGATATTATTACTACACCTATTGCTGCTGGAAACCTTAGCAGTCTTCCTGCACAAACACCTTACATTTCTGGTCCTGGTGAAGACAAGTGCCGTAGAGACATTGGCATTTTCGTTGACTCCTTAGCACTTGACTTGTTCTGTAAGGGTAATGTTTACACATACAGATTCGCTGCTGAATACTTCGAGAACGCAACTACACCTATTACTAATGGTGTTGTAGGTGAAGAAGCTCCAACAGTAACTGCTCTAAACAAAGCAGTTGAGATGATTAAGTTAGCAATTGTCAATGGATTGTATGAGAAAGATCTAACGATTGCCGCAGACAATGCACCTGGATCTCCTTATGGTCAAGTAGCAAAAGACTTTACACCACATGGTGCAACTTTTGATCCTGCAACTGGATCTTTGTTACTCGATATTGCTAATCATGGTTTGAATGTTGGCGACTCTGTTGCCATCGCTACGAATTCTCTGACCTTTAGTGTTAGTGGTTCTAACGTTACTTATCCTGCTGCAACTGAATATCTACAAATTACTGCTACTGCAACTGATACTATCACTGTAAACATTGGTGCAGTCACTAATGTAAACACCCATACATTTGTAAGTGCTGCTGTTGATTCTGTCAATTTTGGTGGAAACACAGTCAGTCAGTTTAATAGTGCTCTCTGCTCTGATGTTCAGGCAACTGTTGATACTCTGGGTGGAATCGCCACTACAATTATCACAGCAGGCAACCTCAGTTCTATGCCTATTGAGGTTAACTACGGTACTGATAGAGGTCCTGGTGAGATCAAGTGTGCTCGTGACATTGGTTACTTCATTGATGCTATCTCTGTTGATATGTTCATCGCAGGTAACAGACACACTAGAGCATTCACTGAGCAATACTTTACTAATGCTACTACACCTTTAAGCAATGGTCTTGTAGGTGAAGAGGCAGAAAGTGTTACCGCTTTCAACACTGCTATTGCAGAAATGAAGAAAGCAATCACCAACCAGTTGTTCTATAAAGATCTAACTGTTACCGAAGGTCCCGCAACTTATGGTGGATCAGGTGGTAACATTGATAGACAGAATACTGGTGCTTGTGCTGATGTTCAGGCAACACTACAAACTCTTGGTGAAATTGCTACTGATGCAATTACTAATGGTAATATTGTTGGTGGTATCTGGGGAACTCCTGTTAACGAGGGTGCATTCTTAGCAGGTGAAGCTAAGTGTCGCAGAGACCTCAAGATTGTTGTTGAAGCAATTGCACAAGATCTCTGGTTTGGTGGTAATGAATATACAGTATCTGTAACTAAGGAATACTTCTATCAGAACCAACTAATTGGTAATGGTGTTGACAATGAAGTAGATCCTTCTATCACTGCATTCAAGCGTGCAGAAGAATTGATGCAGCGTGCTGCAAACAATGTATACTATGATCGCGACCTTGATATCACACTAGATCAAACTGGCGATCCTGCTATCGTAGGTAATATTGAGTGTGATGCACACGATATGGTCATCGAGAATATTGACTTTATCGCTGCGGAAGCATATGAGCGTATGCTTGCTGCATATCCTTCTTACACACCACAAGTAAACAATACCGCACAGGATTGTAGAGATGACGTAGTTAGCGTCCTTAAGGAAGTCATGTGGGATGTTAAGTTTGGCGGTAACTATAAGACATATGATTCTGCTAAGATCTATATTGACAACTACGATTATAGAACTGGCGTTTCTGTATCTACATTCATTGATCCTGAGAGAGATGAAGCAGCGAAGGTAATGCTTGAAGCGAAGAACATCGCAATTCAGGTTATCAAGAACGAGACCGTAAGTGTCTCTGCTGGTAACTCTCTAACACAGGTTATTGACACTACTATTGTAGAAGACTGGGATGCAACTGAACTACTACCTAAGTGTGGTTCTGCAGTTGCTGCGGTTGACACACTCATGGGCATCATTATCCAAGCAATTGGTACTGATGCTGGTGTTGGCAACCTTAATGGTATTACACGCACAGTCCCTGGTTCCAGTCCTGATCCTGCATGGGATTCTGCACTGACCATTGCATCCTCTACTGCAACTTCGATCACTCTAAATGTTGGTGCATCTCCTGCAGGTCAGCAATATGCTCACCAGTTTGTAAGTGCAGCAACGGGTGCTGTTGTGTCTGGTGGTAACTATCTCCATAGATTCGTTAGTGCTGCTAATAATGCAGTAAGCGTTCTTAATGGTGGACAACTAACACCAATTAATGCAACTTACAATGCCACATCTGGTGATATGGTATTGTTCTTTAACACAGCACATAGTCTCACCACTTCCAACCAGATTTCTATTGCTACTAATTCACTCACATTTAAGTGTGAGATGGATGACTTCACTGCTGATAAAACATATCCTCGTGCTTCTGATCCAATCAGTGGACAGAATATTGCTATTACTGCAGTAACATCTACATCTATTACAGTTAATGTTGGTCCTTCTCTTCTAGTTGAGCATGATGTAACTAATGCGATTTATGAACCTGCTTCTGGATCTCTTGCTCTAACAATTGGAGCACATACTTTAACTAACGGAACTAGTGTAAAACTTAAGAACGAGTCCTTGCTATTCAAGTGCGCTAGTGACGACTATGTAAGTGTTCATGCTTATCCAAGAGCTGCAACCACGGTCCAACCAAGTGCATATACTGGAGGAAATTGTTCTGATGTTCTAGCAACCATCAACTCCCTGACAGATATTCTGTGCGACTCTCTGAAAGCAGGTAACTTGAATGATCTACCAGCAATCAGTAATGGTACTTGGGATTGTGCTAATGTCAGATCTTCTATTGAGAACTTGTTTGATATCCTCACTGATGCAATTAGTGGTGGTACGCTAGCAGGTCTACCAAACCTCAACAAAGGTGACTTTACCATCAATAACGAAGCATCTAAGTGTTTCCGTGACGTATCTTACATTGTTGATGCTCTAGTCAATGACTTGAGATTTGGTGGTAACATCAACAGCATTCAGGCAGGTGAAGCATATTATGTTGGCAACAGTCTAGAGTATATTGATGGTGAGAAGACTGAAACCTTAGATGCATGGACCTATGTTGGTCAGATGGCAATTGCTGCCATGAGAAACTGGGATGTTCTAGCATTCAATTGCTCTACAACTGCAGGTTCTGCTATTGTTGATGTTGGTGATACCAATGGTATTATCCTTGGTATGACCGTCAAAGAATATGGAACAAATGATTATACGAATGGTTTACTAAATTCTAATGCAACTCAGGTAACAACAACAATTCCAGCAGGTGCATATGTCAAGAGAATCGTAAGTAACACACAAATTGAACTTGGAGCGAAGAACTCTAGATTTGGTGAAGGTGTGTTGGTCAATGCAGCGGCTACCAGTTCTACTGTTGAACTCTACTTTGAGTTGGAAAATGGACTGTGGGCAGATACCCTACCACAGAGAGATTTGACTGTATCTCAAGATACAACAGTCTCTCCAAGTAGCAGAGAATGTGCTGGTACTGCTAACGCTATTGTTACTCTAACTGATAATATTAAGACTATTATCAACACTGGTGTAGGAACTGTCACTAGACAAGAGGCAACTCTTAATAGTGCATTACTTGCAAACAGAGCAACCATCTTCACCATTGATACTGGTGGTGGTCCTTCTAACCCACACAACTTTGAGACTGGAACACCAGTCAGACTTGTACCACGCCCACGCTGGGATACCATTACAAGTAAATATGTTGATGTTGATAAGCGTCTTGTCAGACTACCTAATGGGTTTGAAACTAACACCACATATTATGTAATTGCTCCTGGAAGAACAACTCAACCAGAACCTTACAATACAACCAGTGCCTTTGATCAAACTGCTAGCACTAAGTTGATGCTTGCAACTTCTAAGGAAAATGCAGCAGCAGGTATTTACATCTACTCTTCGGAAACTGAATCTGTAGATCCTAATGTTGAGATTGATCTATATCAATTTGTTCTCGATGACAAGTATGATCTACACAAGTATAAGTGTAGTGTTTCCGCAAGTGTTAGTGGTGGTATTGAAACTACTACTGCACATATCTTCGATATTCCAACTGGACCTGGAAACCAGCAGGTAGTATTCTTCCGTAGAATTCCTGGATCTGCTGATAATCTTCCAATTGTTTCTACAACTTCTCAACAGCAAGCACCATTCATCCACATTCAAACTGGACCAGATGCTGGTAGACTTGATCCAACCAAAGAGTTGTTTGTCAGATATTTCTCTTCAAAGGTCTTTAAGATCTATAAAACTGCTTCTAATGCAGAGACAGATACTAATGCAATTACATTTGCTCCTGGACAATCTGTACAGTTTAATGTATTTGCTAACAAGCGCACATCTCCAATGCGCTATGATCCTACATTCTCTAATACCACTAACACTGATGGTAAGTGGTATATCAATTGTAAGGATGAGTCTACTGATCCATATAATATTTTCAACAGACTTGCAGCTCCAGATCTCGCTGGATCCACCAAGACTACTGACATGTGGTATACTCGTCTGAAGGACGATCGTGATAAGGAAAATAGAACTTACAAACTCCGTTATGTTATCCCTAACTATCTAACCAACGTTAGAGATCCTATCAATGGATTTGTTCTCAAGACGAGAACTGACGACACTCGTAGATTAGTTCCACAAAAAGTTCTACTCAAACCAGTAAGTGGTAATGTTTACGGTGCTAGATTTACCAACCCAGCTAGACAAAATGAATTCATTGGATGGGAGAAGTCTGACTTCCCATCTAACATTAATTCTTCTGTAGAGGAATCTTACGATCCATTTAGAAAACCAAAGATTGGTGAAACTGCATTTGAATATAGATCATTTGCTAAGTTTGCATCTGGTGTTCAGGCAACTATTCAATCTGGTCGTTATGTTGAAGATTCTTTAGATTCTTCAATTGAGTACCTAGAATTGACTCTATTCGATCATGGTATTGATGTTGTTAATTTTGCTGGTCTTGCAAATGAAATCCTAACAACAATTAAGATTACTGCACCACAAGGTGGAGACTTTGTTGCTGATAAGACCGCTATCAATTCTGATAACGAAGTTTCATTCGCTGGCAATTCTTCTGGTAATGCTAATATCCATGCATACTATACTGTAAATGGTGATCACTATCTAATCATCAAGAATATCAATGGTGGTATCCTTGAGTATAGTGAGTACACTAACACAAGGTTTACCCAAGGTAATGTCTTTGCTGATATGCTGGAAGACCAGGATATGGGCAAATCTCTACCTCTGAAAACTCATATCAAGAAAAATTATCCTGAGTATTATTACAAGCAAAACGGCGCTAATGTTTATACAATCACTCCTGGTGATCGTATTACAGATGCTGCTGGTATTGAATACTATGTTGATAAGGTTGAGGATGCTGGTATTATTGAGGACACATTCTATGTCTTCGCAACAGAAACTATCCAAAAACGTATTCCAAGTCAGCAAGATGGTATTTACTATCTAACATGTCTACGCGGCAATGTTTCTCCATTCCCAACTGGTGCTGGTGTAACCAACAACTTCAAGAAGTTTAAGTTCTCTCAACCAGTTTCTAGACTATATCCTCTGAACTACAGAAATGATCCTCTTTGGTTCAAGAAGTCTGGAACCACTACATCTGAGAAAGCATACTATAATACTTTAATTGATCCACCATCTGCATTCTCTGCTGCTGATAACTACACTCATGGTCTTGTAACAACCAACGATTATAAGAATTCTGTTACTAGAGAATTGATTGATGATCTAACTGCAAACTCTGCATTTACGGTCAATAACTACACGATCCAAGCACAAGAAGGCAATGCAACTTCTGGTTCTGAAGACCGCATGATTCCAATTGCTGGTGATAGTACAGTCGTCACGGATCAGCGTTATTATGTTGAACTCCGTCGTCCATCTATTGCTCGTGCTGGTAACCATACATTTGAATACCTTGGTTTTGGTCCTGGTAACTACTCCACTGGTCTCCCAGCGCGTCAGGAGATCGTCCTAACACCCGATGAGGACTTCTATGCTCAAAGTAAGAAACAAGACGGTGGTATCGTCTTCTACACGGGTATTAACTCACAGGGTGATCTGTACATCGGTAATAGAAGAATTAATGCTATTACTGGCGAAGAGACATTTATTGATGCTGCCAACTTAGATGATGATGGAGACGAGAACGATACCATTGGTGGTCTCGTTACTACCTTCGACACTCCTGTAACATTCAATAAGAATATTACAGTTATTGGTGGCGATGGCAAACTAGCAAATACATTTGAATCTCCAATTCTATTGGCGATCGATGATGCTGATTTGACAGAGATTCGTTCTCCGTTGATTATTCGCTCACAAGTTTCTCAGACAGATCCTGTCACTCAAGAAACGCAAGATGGTTTGCTCGCTAGAGATGCATTCCTACCATTCGATGAAGGCGATATCAGAATTGGCAAGAACAGAATTCAAGCAGCAGTATTTGGATTCAATGCACGCGGTAGAGGTCAACTCTATCAGATTCAAACACATACAATTGGTAACTCTGCATCTAACTGGACTCCTAATCAGGATGCTCTAATTTCTGCTGGTGGAACTAGAATTAACTCTAATCAGTTTATCACTTATAGTGGAGTCAATGCAAAACCTGGAGACATCCTACTCAAGGGTCAAGAGGTTGGAAAGACTGGTTCTCTTGGTTGGATTTACACCAACTACTTTGTACAGATTATTTCTGGATCTACTCAGGTTGTCAATACAATTCAGTACATTCCTGGAACTGGTGTTACATTCGTCAAGTTGACATTTAGAAATGCTTCGACAAATCTAAATGTTACCAACCAAGATCTTGGTATTACTAGTGGTGCTCAGATTAGACTTAACGGATTCACTGATACAAGGTTCAATGCTGTTTGGCCTATCGTAAATTATGGTTCTGATAACTTCGATCCAGCAGATAACTTCTTATATCTCCAAGTTGGTTTTGTTGTTGGTGCTCTAACTGATACATGGGCTAACATTCTTACTGCACAACCAAATGCTACAGTTGAATTCACTGGATCTGGTGCTCAGTGGAAGGAAGTTGGTGTAATTGGTGGTGAAGCACTTAGAACAGACACTGAAACAATTGGTGATTATAAGTTAGGTATCAACACGATTGCAAGAGCTCCACATGATGCATATCAAACTGCATTTGTTTCTGATGAAACAGATCCTCGTGCTAACCTTGACGTTGTTGGTACTGCATTTGTTAGTGGTAGATCTGTTCTCAACTGGATCAATGAGAGTGGTACAACTAAGTCAGTTGTTCCAAGTGATAATGCATTCTTAGTTGGTGGTGACAGTGCGCTTCCAAGTAACAAGGCAGTATTCCGTGTTTCTACCACAGCTGTGGATGGAACAGGTAGAATTGGTATTAACACTACTACTGCTCAGATGAGTAGTCTTGGTACTGACATTGTAATGGTTGGTACTAGTACATTTGTTGGTAATTCTACAATCAACGGAAGTCTACAAATTCTAGTTGGACAGTTAGATACAACTAGCACAACTGTTGACCTGATGAATACACCTACCACGGTGAGATTCGCAATGGCAGCACAAACGCTAGAAATTGCAAATGCTACCACAAATACTGGCAATACCATTTTCAATATTGGTAATTACAGTAATAATTCGAGCTTCAATCTTGGTAATGTTGCTGCAATCACTGAGTTTAATGTACACAGAGGTTCTCAAACTGCAACTGTTAATATTGCGACAGTTGATAATACAAATGCATCTCGTAATGCAACATTGAATCTTGGTGGTGCATTTGCTAACTCTGCTTCTGTCACTAACATTAAGACTAGAAACATCTTCTTAGATGGTGATGTTAATGTTGGTTCTGGATTGACTGCTGGTTCTGGTGTTGGTAAACTATATTCTCTCAACAGTCAGTTTGAATTACTATCTGCCAGTGGTGGTCCATCTATTGTTAGGTTCGCTGCTACTGCTGCAGAACTCACAATGGGTGCTCAAGGTGGAACAACTACCATCAACAATGCACTAACAGTTAAAGCAAGATCCGACTTCTTCGGTGACATGCTGTTAACTGGTGGTCTTAACGCTGGTGGTGTTAATATTGATAGAGGAGTCTTTGGAACAACTCCTGCTGCTCAAGCAGCGGGTGGTTTACCTTCCAACTTTAACATTGACCTTTATAGAAAGGTTGATATTACTAAGACTCTTGATACTGGTGGTTTTGCAACTCTATCTGCAACAGAGGAGTTCATCAGATTGAATGCACCAGTTGCACCAGATCAGATCGCGATTGGTGATTATCTACTTCTTGACGAGTCTGCAGCATTCACTGGATCTCCTGGTGGATATACTCCAGATGAAGATAGATCTGAGATTGTAAGAGTTACTGAACTAACAAACCTTACTAACAGTGGTGATCCACAAGGTATTCGTGTTAGAGTAACTCGTGGTGTTGATGGCACAACTGCTCAAACACACCCTGACAACCTACCAATCTTTAAACTTAATAAGAGTGCTGACGTAAGTTATCTTCTTACGAGCATTACTAATGTCGATACTCAGTTATCAACTGCTGAATTTGGTGGATCTCTACTAGTAGGTGATTTCCTCAGATTGAATGATGGTGAATATACAAAGGTCACTTCGATTATTGCCTCTCAGACATCTATCAAGTCCCTGAAGGTTAATGATGGTGGTAATCCTGCTGTCCTAGCATTCAGTGTTGAATCTACTACTGGTAACACTTATATCAGAGGTAATACTGAAGTTCATGCAGACTTGACACTAGTTGGTTCTGCAACAACTGGAGATCAGATGTTCACCATCAACAATGGTGAATCTTCTCCAACAACTGTATTTGATGTTGATAGTTCTGATGGTGACACCAGAATCCTTGGTGATTTGAGTGTTGGTGCTGGATTCAATAAACTAACAGTTGATGCATCTAATGGCAACACAGTATTGAATGGTGGTGACTTTACCATCTTTGATGGTGCAGGAACTGGACAGAAACTGAAACTCACCAATAATACTGGTGATCTAACAATCTCTGGTCTATACACAAGCACTGCTACAACTGGTGTTAATACATTTGCTAGTGATCTTCGCCTGAATGGTGGTGATCTACAAGTCTACTCTGGTAGTGATAAGAGATTCCAAGTTAATAACTCTGGAACGATCGATCTTGGTGGTGTTGACTACATGTTTGGTCCAACTGGTGCGAGACGCTGGGATTATTTCAATATCACCTCTGGTGATGGTGGACTCCTACAATCTAACATCAACCTATTCATCAATCCAAATGGTGATCTATATGTTAAACTACCAACTAACCCAAGATCGGGTGATATGATTAGATTCATTGATCTTGGTGGTAACCTGAAGTACGACTTGAAACTCGTAATTCGTGCAGCAACTGGTATTGCTATTCAAGGTGATTCCACTAACATTGCTGCTTCTGTAACTGGTGTTGATCTTACTAACCATAATGGTGGTGAATTGATTGTAACCACTCCAAATGCCGCACTTGGACTAGTATACGCAGGTGCTCTAAATAATAATGGACAGTCCTCGGGAGTACCAAGTTCTGCCCAAGGTTGGTGGTTGATGGAAATCTAACACATGGCAAATTACGGCGCTTTAAAAACTATGAAAGCGGCAGCTATTGGCACTATCATGCCGTGGACTGGCGCTTTAACTAAAATCCCTGCAGGGTGGTTGATTTGTAATGGAAATGAAGTTGAAGCAGGATCGTATCCCCTTTTAGCACAAGCAATTGGGGATACGTATGGTGGTGTTGGATTTACACCAGATGATTTCCCAGTGTATCAAAACCAAACAATTTTTTTACCAGATATTAGTCAGAAAGCATTAGCAGACTACGATACTGCATATTTTGGATCTGGTGCCATTGATGCAAGCATTGATACTTCTGAGGCATCAACAGCAGTTGCTGGATTTATTGGAGCAAATTCAGACAACGGTGTAAGGACTAATATTCCTGATGCTTATACAGATATTATTTTCAACTATACACCAGAAAATGATTTTTCTGGAACTATGGAAGAGATGACATATAATCCTGGTTTTGGATCTAGGACAGTTTATACTGCACCCAGAAAACTAGGCAGAAGACATGTTCCTATTCACGGTCACCCAACAGAGTTTGCTTCTATTATTGGTAATGACTCAACCAGACCTGGAGCAGGTGTATCTTGTTCTAGAGAGGTTAGTTACAATATTTTCAAAGCACGTGCGGATGACTTTGAAGATGGAGCACAGGTTGATATTTCTATTGAAATGCCTTCTGGAACTGGATTGGGTAATGGTTCTCCTGGTGTTGTTCTTGCAAACATCGATGGAGAAGCACCAGGACCAAACTTGAAACCAAAAGATGCTTTCTCACATGGTATTTCTAACTGGATTGGATCTGCAGACGCTCCTGATCCACCAGACCCATTTGGAACACCAAATAATAGTCCAGCACATACTAGAAGATTCAATCAGTCAGACACTGCACCATATGCTGTGGGTGGTGGAAATATAGCTACAGAGCACATTAACTATGATGATGGTGATGCAAATACTGGACCTGGAGATGGAAGTATTGATAGGCACCGTCCTTTTGAAGTATTCTTCAACCACTCTGGAACTAGTTTCAACAAAACTATCCCAGGTGCAGGAGTTTTCGATACGATTGATGCACATGACCATGGAAGTTTCCAAGTTGATTTGGACAGAGAGAACTCAAGTTTGAGAATGCCAGGATTGATCGCTTTGAATACTATTACTGCAAATGTTACCCCAAATAATATTGATAGAGCACTAAATATCAATGTTAACCTAGCAACCCCAAAACTAATCGTTCTATACATCATCAGGGCATACTAATGGCAAATTACGCTGTTCAAAAAGCAAAATATGGTGGTGTAACTGGAACAATTCAGGTGTTTGTCAGTCAACTACCAGATGGTAATGATCCAAACGCAGGAGATTTTAGAGAAAAATTGCCTGCAGGATTTTTAAGATGTGATGGTAGTATATTTAAGGCAGACTTATTTCCTGAACTCGCTAAAGTTGTTGGAATTGGTGAAGATTGTAAGTTTGCAAAAGATCCTCAAAACATTGGTGCTGATGAATTTCAACTACCAGACTTAGGATCAAAGTATTTGGTTCCTGGAAATGCAACAGGAACTTATCTGTCAGAAAAACTTAGTGATGGTAATACTGCAAGAATCGGTGCTGAGTTTGATGTAAGATCAAATGTAGGTGCTTCTGAAACTATTACATATAGTGGAAACTTTACAATTGATGGTGACACTGGAGATATTGAAGGTGATCCTTTATATACAGCAGATGAAGCAACATTCAGAGGAATTCTAACAGATAGAAACTTTCAGGGTCATGGACACCTAGCAAATCAGGCAGTTCTTAATTGTACTGGTAATTATGAGGTTAGTACAGCTGTAGGACCAGAAAGAGCAGGAAATAGTCATAGTGGCAATAATTGTAGACCATATGGAGGCAATCAACTATTTTTTATTGCCAGACCAGAAGGTTCTAATGCTACATCAGCATCACATGAACACACTATTCAACTTCCTAATGCTGGTGCTGACTATACATCTAACTTACAGTATACATATCCAACAACTCAAATTGGAGCACAAAACCTTAGAACGACCGTAAACATCATCACTGAAGATGTTAAAACGTTTGATACAGCGTTAGCTCCATACATTATTGTAGAATACATCATTAAATTCTAAAATGCCTACCCAGACATATAACACTACAGGACAATATACTCTTACTCTTCCAGCTACGGTGGGGGAGTTTCAGTTTGATGTCAGAGGAGCAGGCGGCGGCGGCAGTGGTTCTGATGCTGGATCTCCTGGTGCTAGTGGTGGTGCTGGTGCGAGATTTACTGGCACTGCTACAGTAAATCCTGGGTCTACTATCGTTATTAATGTTGGTAGTGGCGGTGGCGGTGGCGCTAGTTCTTCAGGTGGTGCCCCTGGTGGTTCTGGTGGAAGTGTAGCTTCTACTGGTGGTAATGGTGGCAATGGTGGTAATGCTGGTACTTCTGGATCCTCTGGTGGTGGTGGAGGTGGTGGCGCATGTTCATACATCGCTTTAGAATCGGGTGCTCCAGTGGGAGGTGCTATTGTATATAATCAGACTTTCACATCTGGTACAACTATTGTAATTCCATCTGGAATTAGTGCAGTAAATTATACTGTAAAAGGAGCACAAGGCGGTAAAGGTGGTAATTCTAGTGATATTGGTGGGGTTGGTCCTGATGTTGCTCCAAAAGGACAAGGTGGTCAAATTATTAGTGGATCACTATTTAATATTGCAGGTAAAACAGTTAGTCTTATTGTTGGAACTAGGGGACAGAATGGTGTAGGAAACCAAGTTGGTTCTGCTGCTGGCGGTGTTGGTGGCGGTGGAGTAAATCTTGGTGGAGTAGGAGCAGCATCTGCAACAGAGATAGAAACTTGGAGAACTAGTTCAGGTGGTGGCGGTGGTGGCGGAGATACTGCCATCCGTATTGACACTGATTCAAACACAATTGCTGTCTTGGCAGGTGGTGGAGGAGGATCAGGTGGAGCAGGTTATAGTTTAGGAGATCCATCAACCACAATTTATCCAGCTGTCACTAATTTAGCAACTACTTATAATCCTTCTAACGGTGGAAATGCAAATAGTGTTTTAGCAAGTTCTTCTAACTCTGGTGGTGGAGGAGGTGGTGCAGGATCCCCTGGTGGAGCTGGAGGATTTGGTTACAATTCAGGTAATCACATTGCTGGCGGTGTTGGTGGCGGTGGTCGTGGATATTACAATACTTCTTATACCACAGATGCTGCTTTAGGTGATACTAATGGCAATAGAAATGAATCAAACACTGCTGAGAACGGTTCAATTAACATTAACTATACTAACGTAGGAACAGGAGATCTTTTAGTTTGTGCTGGTGGCGGTGCTGGCGCTGGTGGTGCAGGAAATGATGGTAGTGGTCCATCTGGTTCCCAATTTGGTGGTGATGGTTCATCTTCATTCTCAGGATCGCCAAACATTACTTCGGGTAGCAATGCTTCTAATAATGGTGGAGACGGTGGCGCAGGAGGCGGCGGTGGCGGTGGCACCCAAGGTGGTTCCGCTGGTTTTACTCCTGGTGGTGATAGTGACGCAGGTGGTGGAACTGGAGGTGGATCTTATAGAAATACTACTTACGTTACTAGTATTAGTTATCAGTCTGGTGGTAGATCTGCTGGTGGTGGACAATCTACTGCAGGAAGTATCGGATATGTTTCAATTACATATAGTGATGATGATGGAAATCCAAACCCAGTATCTAATTTCCCAACAGTAACTAACGCTGATGTAAACACATCATATACAACTACTAGCACTGTAGCGGTTGCAGGAATTAATATCACTGTTCCTGCTAGTTCTGTAAATGCTACAATTGTTAAAAACGGAACTAATGTAGGAACTTCTACGACGGTAGTTAATGGTGACAATTTAGGTCTTACGATGACCTCAGCACCCAATTTCTCTACGACTAGAACAGGAACTCTGACTTTTGGACAAGCAGGACAAACTGTTTCAGCAGCGTGGAATGTTATTACAAAAGATCCACCAAATAATATTCCTAATGCATTTGATTTTACTGATGTAACAGAACAACCACTGGGAACGCCAATTAACAGCAATAGTGTTACTATTAGTGGTCTTACTGAACAAGCAGATGTTAGTTGTTCTGCTATAACAAATGGAGCAGCAAGCACTGTTACCTTAGTAATTAACGGAACAGAAACTGGTTCTACAACTGGAACTATCAACAATGGTGATACTCTTCAATTAAGGGTTACAACAGCAGCAACTGTTAATACAGAAAGTGTTGCATCAGTCACCGTGGGTGGTGGTGCAGCAGTTGATTGGTCTGTAACAACAATCCTTCAAGAAGATACTGCTCCAAATACTTTTAATTTCATTGATGTTGTTGATGCTCCTGGTGGCACCATGGTTGAGAGTAATGTGCAGACATTGACGGGATTCAATACTGCAGCATTGATTGCTATGTCACCAAATACAAATGGCATTCAAGTTAAAATTAATGGTGGTGCTTGGGTAACCCCAGGTGCAACTACAACTATTCTTCCTAATCAGACATTACAATTACGTGGTCCAGCACCATCTTCTGCAAATGATACTATTAACACCACCGTGTTGGTTGGTACATCTGCTACAGGACAGGTAACCGACACATGGAGAATTACTACTGGAGCTGCTAACGATACAACTCCAGATCAGTTTACATTTAATGATAGAACTAATCAGGACCAAAACGCTGTTGTTTATAGCAATCAAGTATTTTTGACTGGTATAACCGCACCAGCAGCAATTAGTGTTACTGCTTCTGGAACAGGATCTGCGAAAGAAATTAGTCTTGATAGTGGTACTACTTGGCAGGCAGTTCCATATACAGGAACAATTAATCCAGCAACTCAAAATATGAGACTGAGATTAACTACTGGTGCTTATGGATCTGGTGCAGCAAATATTGCAGTAACAGTTGGTGGTGTATCTGATACATGGGGTGTAGGAACTCTTGCCACAGCACCAGTTGGACAAAATAAGTCTACATGGTATAATTCTACCCCAGGTACTAAACAGGACGGACTTGCTATTGGCACAATTATTCCTATTTTCAGAGATTCTCAGGGCAACTGGGGACAATTAGATGGAGAATTGGATTCTAGATACCCAGGATTTAGAGAATGTGATGGAGCATCTTTGAGTGCAGAAGATTACCCAGATTTGTTTGAGGTTATTGGTAACCGATATGGTGGATCTGCTTCTAAGAGTGTAAGTGGACAAACCACCACATATAGTGGTTCATTCCAACTTCCCAACATTAGAAATAGAAGATTATTTGGAATAGGAAATGTTGATGGTAATCAAAGCGGATCTCCACTAGCACCAACTAGAAAAGGACCAGGAGGAGTTGGAACTGGATCTGCAAATACTGTTGGATCTGTTGGTGGTGACTGGTTTATTGATACCGTTGATGCTGGTGGTAATCTACCATTAGAGCAGGTTGAAGGAACTGGCAACACTGGAACTTCAGGACAATTCTATGCACTAGGAAATATTGAAACAACAGGATATGAGGGAGTTAAATCTAATGCAATTAGTTTCAATGTTGCTGGTAATATCAGTGCTACATGTGGTCCTCTTATTGAGACTATTGTTGAAACACCAGGACATATTCACCAAGTTTTGAGTGGAACGGTTCTCAATACAACTTCAGGTTTAATGGCATGGGGATCTAGAGGTACAATTACAAATGGAACTAGATTAAACACCAACGATACATCTAACCTACTACCAGGAGGTCCTACTGCTCCTACCTCAGGATTATTTGGACCACGATTTGATGCTACTGTAAGTTATACTAACTATTGGGCATCTCCTATAGATAGTAGTCTACAATTACGGAATTCTGTTGGCAATGCCGTAGGTGCTATTGACGTTCTTGCAACCACAGCAAGCACCAGAATTTATTCTCCAGAGGGTGGTTTGAAGACTCATAACCATTATCTGTCAACTACAGAATATGGAGATCCTGCTAATTCTTTTGCTTGGGGTAATACCAACGGACCAGGAGCAAAAACTACAGGATTAGGTGGATCTAATGATGGTACAGTTGAGGTAGGATTTACACACACTGAACTAGGTGCTCGTGTTAATAGGGGTAAATTTGAATTATCATCTGCGAAAGCATTAATTCCTGATGTTGTTTTAAGACCCAATGTAACTATTCCTCTTGTACAACCATTCTTCAGAGTAAAGTATCTAATTAAGGCATACTAAATATTATTATCGGATTTATAAATTATGCAACCAATTAAACCCCTTGAATTGATGAAAGATCCTAAACTCACCAAGAGTGAATTTAAGGATTTCATTGGTGTGTGGGATAACTTTATGCCTGCATATCTTTGTGAGAAGGTCATCAATCATTTTGAGCATGAATTAGGAAACTCATCCATCGCTGACGGTAAGATGATGGATGGAGAACAGCAATTCGGATCACAAGGAAAGTTAGGTCGCGATGACTTATCTCTTCTACTCAACATCACTAGTACAGAACTAGCAGGAGCTGTAAATCAGTATTTACAAGCAACTGTAATGCATTACATTGACAGATACTCTCAGTTGCAATCTTGTAGGTTATTTTCTACAGACTTAAAACTACAGAAAACAGAACCAGAGGGTGGATACCATGTATGGCACTATGAATCTAGTGATTACTCTCACTGTAACAGAGAGTTAGTGTGGATTCTCTATCTTAATGATATGCCAGAGAATGATGGAGAGACAGAGTTTTTACATCAACGTCGTAGAATCAGACCAACACAAGGAACTATTACTATCTGGCCAGCAGCGATGACTCATGTGCATCGGGGATTAACAGTTTATTCTCAGGATAAATATATACTGACAGGATGGTATCTGCAATCTCCAAGGTAAAATGACACAAGAGTACATTAACAGGAAAGACGCCACCTTTAAGAATACTATCTTAGAGGTGAATATGGCGGAGCAACTAGCAGTTTTGCATAACTATACTGCCGCTAAAATTAATGATACAGTTTGGACGGAGAAAGTCCTTCCAAAGTTGAACCCTCAATGGCATATTCCTGGTAAAGATGAGATTGAGTATTACATTTATTATAGTGACGGATCTTATCTTTGTCAGAAGAGAAGATTAAAAACGGATAGTGCAAACAATTCACAATACTGGAAGACGTATTGGTATGAAGATGCTACTCCTGCACAGTCAAAAGAAGTTTACGAATTATTCTCTGCTCTGTTCACATTAACAAAAGAAGAGAGAAGAACTAACTGGGTCAAAGAATCTAAGAAACTCTTTGATTATCAGTTTTACTATGAAGCAAAGTGGAGAAAGATGAGAATCCAGATTGATGAAATGCTTCTGTATTCTGACTGGAGAATGCTTGCTGATTATGAGGAAGAGTTTGAGGGAGAACTAGAACTCTGGAAGACTTGGAGGAGAAGACTAAGAGCATTGCTACCAGACCTTGATACTTTCGAGAGCAACTACAAAGCATTTGAACATGTATCAAAGACAAAGTATCCTATGGATCCCAACAAATATGTTGAAAAGTATCCTAATAGAGATGTAGAATACTTGACAACTGACGATCAATTTGATAAACTAGACTTTAATGTCTCTACAGACTTTGTTGCTAAGAATATTATGAATATCTCTGATTTTGTTAACAACTACATTCAAGAAGATATTGTGGTAACAGAAAAGGCATATGAATTAATGACTGAATTGGAATTATTCAATTACTTCCCTGCATTAGATAAGACATTAGTCAAACCAGAGACTGCTCTCACACCAGAAGAACAAAACAACCCATCTACTAGCGAAACAGATAACAACAACTACGTATAATACATCATGGTCTATATTATTGATCTCCTTGAGAGAATGCATGTGAATGCTATTAATGATTTTTATGAATTTTGTTTATTTGTAGACGGTTCTGTATCTGGATCAAGTAATAAAAATGGTAAATGGAATGAGGAACTTCGTGATAGCACTCATGAAGGATCTTTGATTCAATATGTTGACAGTGCAATCAAAAAGAACGAAAAGTTCAATTATATGTTTTTACCTAGGGCAACTACTTTCCCTAGGTTTTTGCGTTACAAGGAGGGAATGCACTACGCATTTCACAATGACTTTTATCAAATAAATGAACTACGAACAGATTATAGTATTTCAATCTTTCTAAACTCACCTGATGAGTATGAAGGTGGTGAGTTGGTATTCAGATATGGTAATATGGATACTGAATATAAACTGGAACCAGGACAAGCAGTCATTTATCCTACTGGGTTGATGCATAAAATTAACCCAGTCACATCTGGTGAGCGTAGAGTTTGTGTGTTCTGGTTAGAATCTATTATCAGTGATAGCAGAATTAGAGAAACTCTGGTAGAATATGCAGATACGCTCCTTAGAAATGGTGAAGGACTCTACCCTTTTATTGGTGAACTAGAGAAGACTCGTTATCGTTTGATTAGAAATTATGCACAATTCTGAATTGGTAAAGAATACGTTCTTCACTGCTGATGCTTTAAAGATATACAAACCAGTGTTTTCGGTTGAAGAACTGGAAACTATGTCAAGGTATCTAGAGAGACCAATGTGGAGATATGGACATATCAGTAGCACTATACACAATACTCCTCCATTCTGGAGCATGTCACTGCATGATAATAAGTTCTTTACTGAAGATCTTCTAAATAAAATACAGGAATTAACTGGTGACGAACTCCAAGTTACAACTTGTTATGCCAACGGAACAACATATGGTCTAGGAGGTCAACCACATCAGGATGATTATGATGAATATGGTAGAACTTTTCTATTATATGCTAATACAGCATGGGATGTGAGATGGAATGGTAAGACAACATTCTTATTTGATCAAGGTCCTGAATTTGTATACCCAGAATTGAATAAGGCGGTATATTTCCCAGGAGTTATCCCGCATTTTTCTGAAGAACCTGCCAGAACATTTGGTGGATTAAGAAAAACTATCGCTTGGAAACTAAGATTAAAATGAGAGATCACTTCAAAGGAACAAATATATTTGATCTTGGCACAGAAGAGAAAATCTCTTATGCTAAGATGATTCCATACAAATATGCAACCATTGCATCTCCTTTCGTAGATAATGCATGTGTAGATTCATTAAAGATATTTGAATCAAAATTTACAGATCCTGGTAAGCAGTTTGCTGGACTGAAAACGTATACCACAGTTGATGGTACTGAACTCTATGGATATGAGATCACTCTTAACAACATTCCATATATTGGATTTGAACCATTTGATGGTTTGTATGGTGATGAACCAGCAGAATTAAAGTCTCTTAGAGAAAGAGGTGTGCCTATTGTTGTTCACTCTGTATACTTTACTGCTGATGGTAACATCAAATACTTTGGTGTAAAGATTCAAACTAAAGATTTACCAACTGTAAGTGAATTTGCTAATAGAGATGACTTTGAGAAGATCAGATCATCTGTTATTAGTCACAGAGGCATCTTCCCATGTAAGTATTGGTTTGATCTAACTGATAGTTCTAAATTCTCACTCTCTGTTATTGATGGAGTTCCTATCCAGATTGCATCTCATGATGTATATGCTGGTAGAGATGAGGTATATTATAGAAAACAAAAGACAGAATTGTATGCACAACTATTGAGTGATGAGGTAATTACTCAGGATGAGCATGATTTCATTCTCACTTCATCTCCTAGAATGCAACAGACTATGTTGAAATTCCTTTGGGATGGAAACACTATCGTAAAGAGAGAACTTGATAGTGTATGTGTACATGAATATGAAGACATCTAATGGCAAATACGATCTTTGAATATACTACTAAGTTACCTGATGATATTATAGATCGTATTATAAAAGATACAGATAATCTATCATTGCAATCTGCGAAGGTTCATCGTCCTGATACTCTCAAAGACGGTAATATGCCTAGCAGGAGGAACTCTTACTGTGCTTATTTTAATACTGATGACTCTTGGATAGGAGCATTTATATGGTATTATGTGATGAAAGCAAATCGTCAAAACTTTTTGTATGACATCACATGTTATGATGGCGAAAACCTTCAGTATACCGTGTATGAAGAGGGACAGTTTTATAGTTGGCACCCAGATCAACACTTATACACACAATACACACCAAAGGTTAAACCTAGTTCAAAATACTCTGAGTTAGATAAACATGTCCAACAACAGTGTGAGTATACTAGGAAACTATCATTCTCTCTGCAGTTATCACATCCAGATGAGTATGAGGGTGGAGAACTACAGTTTCTTGACGCTGGGTTGTTGAGAGAAGGACCAAAGCAACGCGGTCAGTTAATTATATTTGACAGCAGGGTACTGCACAGAGTCCGTAAAGTCAAGTCTGGCACAAGGAAATCGATCGTGGGATGGGTAGTCGGTCCTAGATGGCGTTGACACCCCCTTGACAGTGTGATAGGATAGCGTCAGCGAGCAATCCACCATGCTTGAATTTTGTTATGAACTCCCCTATGAGGAACTTGACTTCACAGATCCAGAGACTCGCAAACTTTATCGCATTGGAAGGGGAGAACAAGGAGTGCTATTGGTACGCCCTTACACTAACGATATTTGCGCTCATTGGAGATTTGTAGATGAAGCTACTGCTCGCAACTCTTCTGCTACGATATACCAAATGTTCCTTGGATTTAAAGCCAAAGGAGACTTCATTGGTATGGACATGGCAAGGAAATTCCTGGAGATGGGTTTTACGAGAGCCCGTAGGTATGCTAATCATGCCAGTGGACGGAAGTACGATGAAGTTTCTGGTGACACCAGACCCCAGGAGAAAGATTGGCGAACCAATGAAAAGTCCAAGGCTGCTGCGGTATTTAAAAAAGTTAGAGACTTGGCTGCCTATGATCAAACCTACCAACAAATGAGACGTGAATGGAGATCTAATGAAAGTTCCAACGCAGTACGAGTTGACACACTTGCAGATACAAGCAATGTTACGCGACAACGATATTCCCGAAAGCGAACTAAAGTATGTGGGTGATCGTGTCTACCCTGAAGACTTTAAGGCACACCCAGAATATCATGGTGTTGTTATGCCATGGTATTTGATTGGTGGTGAGCATGAGGTGCCAGTATGTGACATTGCGTCAGTTGATCAAGTGGACGATGATGATGTAGTTCCTGAGAATGATGGTTGGGGTCCTGGAGGTCCACCAGTATGATGTATGAGTTTGATAGTCCATTTGTATATTGGACAGAAGTCAACAATCATCAAACAATCAAGGACACATTGATGCCTATCATCAGTAAGTTATCTGAAAATGATAGCAATACAGTCACTGTTGATGGATCTATCACAACATACTATCATCAGATGTATCCATACATCAATCAAGAGATGCTTGCTGATATTGTATACAATCCAGTACAGCAAATGATTGCTGAGAAAGGATTTGATGAACCACTGCAACTTGAGATTGATTCACTCTGGTGGAATAACTATCAACCTGGAGGAAAGACTCGGGTTCATAAGCATAGTCGTGGTGACTGGTCTGGCATTTATTTGCTGAATTTAGAAGAACCAAACACTACCACATTCCTTGCACAATATGGTGAAGCACCAAACACAGGGTTCATGGATCAAACCAAGACAATGGATGAGGTTGGTGAGGGATATGTTATGATATTTCCCTCTTTCCTCCAGCATTACGCTCAACCATGTGTCAAGAATCGTATCATTGTGTCATTTGATATCATTTGTCACTATGAGAGATCTCACCTCATGTTCTCGCCATGAAACATGAAGAAAGTATGAGGAAATACAGATTTCCTGGGCAAACCATCTAAAATACATAGGACCAAACGAGGATTACATGGACTGGACAGACCGAACCAAACACGAAAAACGTAAGGATGCATTCTACATCTTTTACGAGAGTGTACTGAAACCAGACCATGAGCTGCGCCAAGATGCTCATGAGCAGTGCTGTTATCATGAACTGCTAGAGTGGCGTGGTGAAATTATCGCCTATCTTGACCGTCGTCGCAACGAAGAATTTTACTCATGACATCACCACTCAATGGAATTGACAAGACCTATGAAGAGCAACGCAAAGATCGTATGCAAGATGCTATCGACGATTACCTCAGTGATGATAAAGTATCAAGCAGACGAGCGTATGAAGAGATGCTATCTTGCATCGATGATGTGATACAATATCATGAGAAAGCATATTGTCGTGCTCGTAGTTTGTATGATTTGATGATGGGCAACCGAGAGATTGACCCATTCATTGATGATCCTAAACTTGTCAAGAAATGGCAGTACGATAAATTACCTAAGCGATTCTGATTACAATGACAGAAGAAGAATTCAAAGATGCCATCAAGAACATCTTGATGATGCAGAATAACAACGACACAAATTTCCAAATCCTACAACGTCAAATTGACGATTTGCAAAGACAACTAACTGAGTTGAATGATCTCAAAGAGATGTTCCGTCTCCCTAAACCTGAGAACAAGGATCGGAAAGCTTTCGATGAAACCGACTGACTTTGAGTTGCTCCAACCTGTGACATATGGTGAGATCACAGGTTATATTTCTTTCATAAGCGAATACTACATTACTATTTGCTTCATGGACATCCCATTGCCTGAGTCAGCAAACTCACGATGGGGTCGTCATTATGTTAACATCGTTGTTTACCCTCAGTATTATCATGAAGTACGCAGTTGTTTGGATGAGGAACAAGAAGAAGGGCACTGCCCGCCAAGAAGCGATCTTTTACAATTTGGAAGACGCCGCACTATGGGAGCAGCATATCAACAAAACGCAGCACTGTCGCACTGACATCATTCCCATCTATGGAGACAGTTGACGGAGTGTCCACTAAACTGTCCGCGTGACCTCCGCATGGCGTATATTATAGAAGTCGTCAAGGGAACACCCTCATGCAACTCATCAACTCTGCCACTCAAGTTGACTTCTATCCCTGCACTCCTTCTGCTAAGCGGTTCGTCAAGCGTGTGATCTGGCACCCTGGTGCTGAAAGCGAGATGACCACGTTCTCCACGGTTGTCAAGACCGATGCTGTCTACTCTATCAACAACCTGATCGCTAATGGTGCTGAGGTGACAGATTTCAACCTCCACTGCTACAATGGTAACGACTATGCCCCTGTAATGTGCTGAGAGGCACCTAGAAGGGTCTACAATGCCTTTTTTATTGTCATGACCACCCAACCCACTAATGTGCCCTTGACGCCCCCTCAGATCCGATTTTTGATGGATATGATGATGGGGTGTCCTTTGGGTCACACTGAACAGTATTCTTATCATCATAAGGTCAATGCATCTGACCTGTACAATCACCTTGAATCCCAATTAAATCATGAATGACTCTTTGACCTTTGAACAACTCGTCGAACAGATGTGTGAAGATCCCATGTTCATCATGCAATGTGAAGCAAACAATCGTATGTGGGATGAGGAGGCAGCAGCACAGATGGAGGTGACAGTTGATGAACTGCACCGTATGCTGCACATTGGTCACGCCTGACCCGCTATACTAAGTTCATCAACCAAGGGACACCACATGACCGTCCAAGTCGTCAAGCACTCCTTCTACAAGATCGAGATCGACACTGTTGACGCTCCCCAGCACCCCATCGTGTACTTCCGCAAGTGTGGCAAGTGTACCACTGCTAAGGGCATGGATCGTCAGCACAACCGCATCGTGAACGAGACTGTTGAGGCATGGCGTCAGTTTGAGGGTCAGATCCGTCGCTACACCATCTCTCGTGTGCCAGCTGACGTAGTGGTCGGTGGTGAGATCCGCAACGCCTGATCTACCCTATACTAAGTTCATTAACGCAACGGACCAATGCTCAAGGCAACCATCGTCAAGACCATCCGTGAGTGCTGCGAAGGCACTGCCCTGACCAAGGTTGAGAAGTTCCAAGTGTTCTGCCATGTTTGTGACAACATGCTGGCAGAAGGTCGCATCACCAAGGTACAGCACGAGCGTTACACCAATGTCTTCTGACCAGTCTACGGACTGTCCACCAACTGCACCACAACCGTCCATTTCACCCTATACTGAACACAGTTCAGACAACGACATGACCACCACCTTCGCTGACTACTGTGCCACCGCTGACGCTCGCCAGCAGATCACTGACAATGTGAAACTGTGGACTGAGATGCTCTGTGAGGCACTCGTGCTCGACTTCAAAATGGATAGCATCCGTCGCGCCAACTTCTTCAACAGCACTGATCCTGAGTACAAGGCAAAGCGTCTTGAGTCTATTGAGCGTGGCGATTGTCTCTATAAGTTCTACATTGAGACTGGTCGCAAGTATCATAAGGTTATCATGGAGACTGAGAGTGGTTCCCGTAGTGTTCATTGCTTCGTGAACATCAAGACTGGTGAACTGCACAAAGCAGCATCATTCAAAGCACCAGTGAAAGAACCACGCTTCGACCTCCGTATCATTACTGAGCGTGAGTTTGTGCTTGAGAAGTGCGACTGGTCTGGCGGTTATCTCTACAAGAATGCATACTACACGGGTTGACACCCGCACCCATACATAGTACACTACATTCACCCGCATTCTAGGAGAACCATGGACCACGAGCTCATGTATGTCGTCATCAACGGAGAGGCAATCATGCTTGAGAACGGATCACCCGTATCTTATCTCGTTGATGAAGAGGACGGTACGATTGATTGGACAGCAGGTGACACTGTTGATTGGGAAGATATGCTCCCTGAAGAGTACAAAATGTACAAAGCAGCATATGATTTCCTCCAAACCTATTCACCCTCCACGGTATTTGTCAAATGAACATGCTACAAGAGCACATCTGCGAGTTTATCAACCCATATCCCAACAGATACACTCGTGGTAAGTGGGAGATCCGCATCCTTCCGCACGAAGATCTAGATTATGATGGTGTTCAGAAGTTCTGGCGCTTGTTCAAGAAGTTTCCTAACGACTTTGCGGCAGCAGCAGTATCTCTGCTCCCTGATGATGTAGAATTCATCCAGTACGATCACATGCAAAACATCCTGTTCGCCAACAAACTATGAACAACTTCAACATCACTGACGACAGCAGCACCGTTGAGCGCCTTTCTGAGCAACGTGACACAATCTACGAATATATTGTAGAGCGTTTCCGTTATCACATGGAAAATGATAACATCGATGAGGCACTAGCACTTGCTGATGAGTTCTTCGAGTGGATGGATCCTGATCAACTAGATAACGAACCAACTGCTTTCTTCAACGAACATGAACTCCAAGAGTTATTCATCGAAAGATCAGAAGGTTGATGAAAGTGTCAGGTCACTGGTCCTAGCATACATCGATGCTAAGAACAGAGAGGACTACTCACAGGCAGAACTTATTCTATTTGAGATCAATCAGATCAGGAGATTATCTAAATGAGTATTGACTGCCTGTGTGCATTTCCCTCGCCCATCATCACATTTGACTTGCCATATTACCACAAGTTTCGTGATGATCTAATTGAGCACATCTACAGTGTCAGGGAGACCAAGAACACTGTGCTCAAGAGTAACAACGGTGGATGGCAATCACCATCAGTGTCACTACCACCAAAGTTTGCTAAGCACATCTTCTCTAATATCAATGAGTCGATGGAACAATTTCTAACAGCAGACTGGACATGTCAGATTGGTAATTTATGGTACAACATAAATCAACCAGGAGCATGTAATGATCGACATACACACCCAGGAGCAGATCTTGCTGCTGTATTCTATGTCAAAGTACCTGATGGTGAGTGTGGTGACTTAGAGATTGAGAATCCAAATCATTTCTCTCAGTTCCACATGATCAACACAATGGAGCATGATCTCAAAGATCAAACTAAATGCTCTCATTCATTGTGGTTTCCGCCTGAAGAAGGCGTTACTGTCATCTTTCCCTCAAATATCCTCCATCGAGTGATGACAAACAATACAAAGGAGGATAGAATTAGTATCTCATGGAACATGCGTATCGTGGAGAAGTAAATGAAATTACGTAATGCAATCTTAGCTGGACTAATGTTTGGCATGGCACATGGTATTAGTGTGCAAGCAGGTGAAGACAAGATCACCAAAGGATACAACAGCATGGATTCCATGGGTTGTATGTTAGTGCGTGAATGTAAGAACGATGTAGATGAGGTGTTCTCATTGTTGGACATCAGTTCACAGTATGATAACACTGAAGAGTTCACACCAATGGCAGCAGAGTTTAATACTATGCTGATGGCAATGAATCAGATTGGAATCAAAGTATTCCTTGCTGATCAACGATACTTCCCCATCATGCATCGTGGTGTGTATCATACTGTGAGTAACAATGTATATCTCAATAAGAGATACATGAATGAACCACACATCTTGATGCAACTGATGCGACATGAGGGATGGCACGCTGCACAAGATTGTATGGCAGGCACCATTGATAACAGTTTGATTGCTATTATCAAACCAGAAGAGGAAGTTCCTATGATCTGGCGTGTCATGGCAGAGCGCACATACCCTGAGTCTGCTGTACCTTGGGAAGCAGAAGCGCAATGGGCAGGTAGAACTGAAGGCATGACCATGAAAGCACTTCAATCCTGCGCTGCTGGTACAATGTGGACAGATTATGAACCGACTCCTCTTACATACAAGTGGTTGAAAGAGAATAATTATGTCAAATAAGTTCACCACTACCGTACAACAGTATGCCGACACGGAAGACTACTTCATCGAAATCCCCGAAGAACTCATCAAAGAACTCGGATGGAAAGAAGGTGACACAATCGACTGGAAAATCGACGACAAAGGCATCATCATCACGAACACAAGCAGCACTAAAGAAGAACCAACAGAAACTTACTACAACTCCCAAAGCGAAGGCAAAGAGTACAAAGACTTCGACCAAAAGTACGACAACTACATCGAAGAAACAGCAAAAGAAACCTTCGGGCAATACTACCACAGTCCAGAAGCGCAAGGCAGTTGGTTCGCGATCAAAGCGGAAGCAATCAGACAATACGCCCCTTAAGGTCATGAATTCGAGAAAGATCGAGTTCTTCCCACATATTGAGACATTCCCTATCTTTCTTCATGACATCACAGAATCAAAACGATGTTGGTTTACCTGTATCGAACACGCCCAAAAGTACATCGACAGATACAAACACGAATACAAATGCTACCAGTACACAGGTAAGTAATCCAACTATTCCTCTTGTACTCTCCTTAGTTGCCTGCTTCTTGTTTAGTATATCCATTATTGTCGCAGGATATTTTAAAGGTAACATGCATCTCCTCACTACATTGAAAAATGCCGCTAATCCTTAATGCACTCCTAGCTGTCACATTATGGGTACAAGTCCCACAATGGAATGATGATTGGTCTAACTGTGCTGTTGATGTCCCTGATACATCATGTCATTGGTATATCGTACAGGCAGATAATACATTCGGTGA
>Ga0163111_10000176_pt1 | contig 37600 bp, 55 predicted proteins | sample CRUFie1St18metaG_FD_109645 | JGI IMG/M metagenome (GOLD analysis project Ga0163111, IMG submission 109645) | Marine microbial communities from the Costa Rica Dome - CRUD Field 142mm St18 metaG | ecosystem: Environmental > Aquatic > Marine > Oceanic > Photic zone | place: Costa Rica: the Eastern...
CAATACCTTTTTTCATTTGCATTAATGGAATATAAGAAAATTTGTCTACATTCATAATTGAACAAAAAACAAAATGTTTAATTGAAGCTGCTTTAGCAGCTTCAATTAAACATAATTTCCCATACCAATCAACGTCTTTTAGTAATTTATCATCATTTGCACGGTTTGTAGAAGCATCAATAACTGTTGTAATTCCAATTAGACAAGAAGGAATTGTTTCAGGAATTGTTAAATCACCATAAACTAATTCAGCGCCCCATTCACTTAAAAAGTTAGCTCTGGGAATATTACGAACTAAACAACGTACTTGATAACCTTCATTTAATGCTTGGCGAACAATTTGACGACCGAGTGTTCCAGTTCCACCAATTACTAATAAGCTCATATATCGGTTTTTATTTTAATTATAGAAAAATACTACTTTGTAAAAAGTCTTCAGATTGTAAATTTACTAATTCTTTTTTTGTTAAAATTTGACCACGTGTATCAAAAATTCGATTAGCTTGTCGCATACGTGCGCGATCTAAAGCATTTCGAATACTTCGAGCATTTGCGAATAATGGTTTTTCCATACGTTTTTCAATATATGTACGTAAACTTTCTTCACCATCTCCTGTTAATTGATATTGTTCATCTTGTAACATTAGTTTAGAAATTTGTAAAAGTTCATCTACTGAATAATCTGGAAAATCAATATGATTTGCAATTCGTGATGATAAACCAGGATTTGACTCATAGAATTTATCCATTGGTTCTTTATAACCAGCTAAAATTAAAACTAAGTCATCACGTTGGTTTTCCATTACTTGTAATAAAATTTCAATCGCTTCAGAACCATAATCTCTTTCATTATCTGGTTTATATAAGTAATAAGCTTCATCAATGAATAATACGCCGCCCATTGCTTTTTTTAAAACTTCTTTTGTTTTTGGAGCTGTATGACCAATATATTGACCTACTAAATCATCACGTGTAACGGTTAATAAGTGACCTTTTTTAATGTAACCTAATTGATATAAAATATCTGACATTTTTAATCCAACAGTTGTTTTACCTGTTCCTGGATTACCAGTAAAAGACATATGTAAACCTGGATTAGCAGCTGCAACTCCTAATTGTGAACGTAACTTATCAACAAGTAATAATGCTGCAATTTCTCGAATTCTAGTTTTAACAGGAACTAAACCAATTAATTCTTCATCTAATAAGTCTAATAATTTGGCAATATCCGTTTTTTTATATTCTTCTTGTAAATTAACGAGTGTTTTATTCATACGTAAATTGTTATTTTGTAATTAATATGTATATATAATGTACTTAATAAATCGATTGCTATCGATTTATTAAGTAGTAAAGCTTGGTATGCTTAATAAACAAATATAAGCAAATCCTGAACCACCGAATGCGCCCACTAAAAACCCACTTTTAAATTGATCCCAACCTTTTCTTGATTGTAAATCTATTTTAGGATTGTTAGTATTATCTTGAAATGTTGCATAACCATACACTGTTAACCCTAGAGTTGCAATAATGATTAAGCCTAACGTAGACATAAAACCTGCTAATAAAGCAACTTCTGTATTACGTAATGGTCCTAAATAAGTAAAAGGTCCAATTAAAAAATAACCATGAGCTAATCCAATTTCTAAGCCACGTAATAATGGTGATAAACCTGATCTATATGCAGGTAAATTTCCCAGAATAGTACGTGTTACCGCTGAAGAAGTAATTGGAGTAGATAAATGTCCTACAAACGGATCATCATTATACGGTTTAATAAAATTAGCCATAAACTTTAAGTTAATTATTAATAATTAAATTATATTCTAACTAAAAATTAAATATAGATTACTATATAATATATATTAAGAAATATAAAAATTTTTATAAACTTTATTTTAAAAATAAAAAATAGTATGGCAGTAGTTGTTGATTACTTTTTATTAGTTGGTTTCGCTATTAGTATGGCAGCTGGTTTATTTTTAGGCTTAAAATCAATTAAATTAATTTAATAAATATGACAGACGATATTCGTCAAGATAAAATAATAGGTTCGCGGCGTACAAGTAATTTTTTTTGGACAGTAATATTATTTCTGGGTGGTTTCGGATTTTTATTAGCAGGTATATCTAGTTATTTAAAAATAAATTTATTACCATTTACAAATTCAACTGAATTAATATTTATTCCGCAAGGAATTGTAATGACCTTTTATGGTTTTGTAGCCCTTGGTATTAGCTCATATATTGGAGCAACTATTTATTGGGATATTGGTGGAGGTTATAATGAATATAATAAAATCGAAAATTTAGTAAAAGTTGTTCGAAAAGGATTTCCCGGAAAAAATCGTGAGATTTTACTAACCTATTCATTAAATAATGTTAAATCAATTGGTATCAAAATAAGTGAAGGTTTAAATCCAAAACGAATTATTTATTTATGTTTAAAAGATAATCGTAAAATACCGTTAACCCCAATTCAAGAACCAATTTCTATTGCAATTTTAGAAGAACAAGCAACTAATTTAGCAACTTTTTTGGAAGTAAATTTAGAAAATTTATAATAATTTATTGCTTTTTATACTCGTTTAGTTTTATAATTAAATAAATTTATGCGGGCATAGTTTAGTGGTAAAACCTTAGCCTTCCAAGCTAATGATGGGGGTTCGATTCCCCCTGCCCGCTTTTGGTTAAGTAATAGATAGAATAGAATGAACAACAATTATTAATTTTATAGGAGAATATTTTTCTATGTCTGGTGGATCTACAGGAGAACGTCCGTTTTCAGATATTATTACAAGTGTTCGATATTGGATTATCCATAGTATTACAATTCCATCACTTTTTGTTTCAGGATGGTTATTCATTAGTACTGGATTAGCTTATGATGTATTTGGAACACCACGTCCAAATGAATACTTTACACAAGATCGTCAACAAGTACCATTAGTAAATGACCGATTTAGTGCAAAACAAGAATTAGAAGATTTAACAAAAGGTTTATAAATAGGAAATTTTTTATGAATAGAAATATTAATCAACCAATTGCATATCCAATCTTTACATTCCGTTGGTTAGCAGTTCATGCATTAGCTGTACCTACAGTTTTCTTTTTAGGTGGAATTACATCAATGCAATTTATTCAACGTTAAAAATAAATTAAGTAAGGTATAATTTTATGACAGGTCCGAATCCAAATAAACAAGCAGTTGAATTAAATCGTACCTCATTATATTGGGGACTTTTATTAATTTTTGTATTAGCAGTATTATTTTCAAGTTATTTTTTCAATTAATAAAAATTATTTAATTTTATAGAAGAAAGGAGTTTCTTAAAATGGCAAATACGGGTCGAATCCCATTATGGTTAGTTGGGTTAGTAGGTGGCTCAGCAGTATTAGCAATGTTATCACTATTTTTCTATGGTGCTTATTCTGGTTTAGGTTCTTCTTTATAGAAGAATGAAGTATAAATTAAAAACCCCCCTTAAGATAAACTTAAGGGGGGTTTTTAATTTATACTTCATTTTTTTGTGAATACATAAAGAATAAAGCCATCGCAAATGCTGGAAAAACTAATCCAACAATAGGAACTAAAATTGCAGGTAGATAACTTGCTGACATAAAAAATTATTAACAAAAAAATATGAATTCTTAATAATAATTATATATGTAATTATTGTTAAATTTTTAGTGATCTATATAAATTATTGATATCATTAAAAAAATTAATTAAATTTATAGTAATATTAATACTAATAAAGATTATTATTTGGTTTATATTAAATAAAAAAAAACTAAGGTCATAATTATGGAAGGATTACTTTTAGCTCGATTACCAGAAGCTTATGTGGTTTTTGGTCCCATTATTGATGTATTGCCGATTATTCCTGTATTCTTTTTATTATTAGCATTTATCTGGCAAGCAGCAATTGGGTTTAGATAAATTAATAAAATTAGTTAAAATCGCTATATATTAGATTTTATAGTAATTATAATAAGGAACTAAAAATGGTAGAACCACTATTATCTGGAATTGTTTTAGGTATGATTACAGTAAGTGCCTTTGGGCTTTTTGTAGCAGCCTATCTACAATATAGACGTGGAAATCAATTTGAAATATAAATAAAAAAAGGTAAATGGAAAAATTCCATTTACCTTTTTTTATTTACCAGCTTGATTTAGTTACACCCGGTAATAAACATTGATGTGCCATTTCTCTTAAAACATGACGTGATACTCCAAAATCACGATAATAGCCGCGTGGTCGTCCTGTTTTCCAGCAACGATTGCGAATACGAATTTTCGAACTATTTCGTGGTAATTTTTGAAGTTCATTATGAATTTCAATTTTTGATTCAAAATCTTGACTAGATAAATATTTTGCCAATAAATTATCTCGTTTTTCTGAATATTTTTTATTTAATTTGATACGCTTAAGTTCGCGCTGTATCATGCTTTTTTTTGCCATAGAATTATTAGTTAAATTTTTAAGCTTAAATAAATATTATAATTAAATTTCTAACATATCAAGCTTTAAAAAAATAAATTTTATAATTGTGAAATATATTGGTTTTGTTTATTTGGTAATTGTGTGTATTCACTTAATATTGAACGGAATTCATCACCATCAATTGTTTCTTTATCAATTAATATATCAACTAATAAATCTAAAACAACACGGTTATCTTTCATAATTTCAATAGCTTTTAATTCACAATATTTAATAATTTCTCTTACTTGATCATCAATTCTATCAGCTACACCTTCACCAAATTCCGAACCTTTTGGTAACCCGCCACCTAAAAATATAGGTTGGCCACTTGATGATTTTTCTAAAGCAATAGGGCCTAAGCTTGACATACCAAATCTTGTAACCATTTGTCGTGCTAAATTTGTTACTTGTTGTAAATCACTACTTGCTCCTGTTGTAACTTCTGCATCACCAAAAATAACAATTTCAGCTGCACGTCCACCTAATGTTCCAATAATTCGTGCTAATAACTGAGATCGAGAAATTAAACTTTGATCTTCACCAGGTGTAAACCATGTTAACCCACGAGCTGAACCGCGTGGAATTACAGTTACTTTTTGAACATCATCATGTGATTTTAATAATGAGCCTACAATTGCATGACCAACTTCATGATAAGCAACTAATCGTTTACTTTTATTATCTAATAATGGAGCACCTTCTAATCCTGCAATTACTCGATCAACTGCAGCATTAATTTCATCATTTGTAATTGAATTTTTTTCACGTCTAGCTGTTAAAATTGCTGCTTCATTTAATAGATTTGCTAAATCAGCACCAGCAAATCCAGGTGTTCGTTGCGCGATTGTTTTTAATTGAACTTTTTCATCTAAACGTTTATTTCGTGCATGAACTTTTAAAATTTCTAAACGACCTAATGCATCTGGTGGATTTACCATTACTTGACGATCAAATCGACCTGGTCGTAATAAAGCTGAATCTAACACATCGGCCCTATTTGTTGCAGCAATTACGATTACACCTGTATTGCCTTGAAAACCATCCATTTCTGTTAATAATTGATTTAACGTTTGTTCACGTTCATCATTACCACCACCAACACCAGCACCACGTTGACGGCCTACGGCATCAATTTCATCAATAAAGATAATACAAGGTGAATTTTCTGTTGCTTTTTTAAATAAATCACGAACACGTGAAGCTCCAACACCAACAAACATTTCAACAAATTCAGAACCTGAAATACTAAAGAATGGAACACCAGCTTCACCCGCAATAGCTTTTGCTAATAACGTTTTTCCGGTACCCGGTGGTCCAACTAATAAAACTCCTTTAGGAATTTTTGCGCCAACTGTTGTAAATTTTTCAGGTTGTTTTAAAAATGATACAACTTCTTCAAATTCTTCTTTTGCTTCTTCAATTCCGGCAACATCATTAAATACAACACCAGTATTTGCATCCATTTGGAAACGTGCTTTTGATTTTCCAAAATTCATTGCTTGACCTGGGCCTCCAGGAAAATTATTAGAACGTTGGAATAAGAAAATTAATCCACCAATAAAAATTATTGGAACTAATAAATTGCTAAGTAACGTAAAAATAAAACTATCTGTTTTTGGTGGATGAGCATCAAAATCAATATTATACTCTTTTAATTTAACAATTAATTGTGAAGCTCCAGCTGGAATTTCTACTCGAATTCGTTGAGGACGATTTCCTAACTCGGGGCTTACAGCTTCAACAATTGCTGTTCGATTATTATCATATAAATCGACTTTTTTGATCCAACCCATTTCTAAATAGTCTAAAAAACGACCATAAGTCATTTTTGTACTTGTAATATTTGAATTTACATTTGCATTAGGTTTAATATCACCGGTTGTTGAATTAATCGGAAATAAAAATTGCCATGCAAAAAATCCAACACCACTAATAAGTACAAAACATAAAATTAAAATGCGTACTATTGATTTCATAAGAAATTAGTAATTAAAATTTATTTAATAACAATCTAATATACTTGGATTGTTAAAAACAATTAAAAATTAAAAATTTTCTGTTGTTTTTAAACAATTAATATAAAATTTAAAATATATAAATATTAAATAAATAAATTATGGTTAGTCGTGGTTCAATTGTTCGAATTTTACGTCCGGAATCATACTGGTTTAATGAATTAGGGACAGTTGCAAATCTTGATACAAGTGGAATTCGATATCCAGCTGTTGTTCGTTTCGAAAAAGTAAATTATGCAGGTGCAAACACAAATAATTTTAGTTTAGATGAATTAATTGAAGTTGAAGCTCCAAAAGCAAAAGCGAAAACAAAAGCGAAAGCAAAAGTTAAAGCAAAAGTTAAAGCGAAAAAATAAAACTTTAATTTTAAAAATAAAAAAATGTAAGATTCATAATGATTATTATTGATCTTACATTTTTTTTATGTTAAAATTTGTATAAATTTTATATTTTATAAGAACAGTACTAATTTAATATTTACTATTTTTTATTTAATATAAAAAATGTTAAATATTATAAATTTTTTAACAAATTATGCCAAAATTAAAAACAAGGAAAGCTGCTTTAAAACGTTATAAACGTACAGCAACTAATAAATTTTTACGTCGTCATGCGTATAAAGGTCATTTACTAATGAAAAAAAGTAATAGTCAAAAACGTAAGTTATCAACAAGTGTTTGTGTGACAAAAGGCGATGCACAATGTATAAAATTAATGTTACCTTATTAAAATCAAATGGTTAGAGTCAAACGTGGGAATGTAGCTAAAAAACGAAGAAAAAAAATCTTACATTTAGCAAAAGGTTATCGGGGTGCGCATTCAAGATTATTTAGAATTGCGAATCAACAAGTAATGAAAGCATTACGTTATGCGTATATTGGTCGTAAACAAAAAAAACGAACATTTAGAAAAATTTGGATTACTCGGATTAATTCTGCATCAAAATTAAATGGTTTAACCTATAGTAAAGTTATTCATTTATTAAAACAATCGAATATTGATTTGAATCGAAAAATGTTAGCACAACTTGCTGTGCTTGATCCAAATACTTTTAATAAATTGATTGAAACAATAAAAAATTAGTTTTATTAAAGCGGGTGACGCGATTCGAACGCGCGACATCAACCTTGGCAAGGTTGCGCTCTACCACTGAGCTACACCCGCTAATATTAAACTTTAGTAATATATATATATATTTATATTATATATATATTACAAAAGTCAATATCATGTACAGATATTACTAATAATATAACTTATAGATTAAATTGATGATGAAATTCCATCTGCAGCAGCAATTATAATCACTAAACTTACCCAAGCTTGAAATGCCCGGTTATATGTCCCTTTAGATTCTTCCCAATCCCCAGGAGTTGCTAATGACACAGGAACTGCTACAATTAAACCTAATGAAATTAAAACTAATAGTGCTGTTAATGCAGTAATCATAGATTTACCTTAAAACTTTTTATATTAATACGATTAGATATTTTTAATGTCCTTATAAATTGCCTTTTTTTAGAGCCAAAAGTACAACAACTAAAGGACCCGAAAAGAATATGACGCCAATTGCTAATAATTGTGCGATAACTTGCCAATTTATCATATTTAAAATTTTCCTTGGTTTCCAAGTTTATATCAAATAACAAAATAATTTATAATGTTATAACTAATTTTACTTTAAAAAAAATTAAAGTAAATATATTTTTTAAAAAATATTTTATTTAATAACTTTAATTATATTAAAAGTATTAAATAATTTAGTATTTTTTCATTTTTATGATAATATAATTGTATTAGATATTTGGGTTGCTAACTCAATGGTAGAGTACTCGGCTTTTAACCGATTTGTTCTGGGTTCAAGTCCCAGGTGACCCATATTTATTTTTTTAAGAAATATTGACAATTAATTTACTTATGTAATAGAATTAATTGTAAATGTAAAATGCCCCCATCGTCTAGAGGCCTAGGACATCTCCCTTTCACGGAGGCAACAGGGATTCGAATTCCCTTGGGGGTAATAAATAAAACTTATTACTGTTATTATTATTAATTTTAGTAGTCTATTTAATCGGGATAGCAGGATTTGAACCTGCGACCCTCTGCTCCCAAAGCAGATGCGCTACCAAACTGCGCTATATCCCGTATAGATTAATTATATATTTAAATTAATCTATTTGTCTAGATTTATTTTGTATTTGATGCAATATAGTCAACAGCATCTTGTACAGTTGCAATTTCAGCAGCTGATTCATCTGGAATTTCGATTTCAAATGCTTCTTCTAATGCCATTACTAATTCAACAACGTCTAATGAATCAGCACCTAATTCTGTTGAAAAATTAGCACTAGCTTTTACTTGTTCTTCTTCTAAACCTAATTGTTCAGCAACGATCGATTGAACTTTTCCAAGAATTTCTTTTGACATAATTTTGTACCCTAATTTTAATTAAAACAATAATTCTTTTATTAAAAAATTATTATTATTATTTTACTATATCAAATAAAATTTGTGTGATTTGAGGTACAGTACTACTGTTAATAGTATAAATTTTAATATTATGTTCATCGGCAATTTTTTTAAACTTTAAATTTTGTTTTAAATGTTTTCGTAAAGCGATAACAATGGTTGCATCTTTAATATCTTTGATAATAATTGGTTTAAAACCTAAAATTTTTGCAGATTGAAAAATTAAATCAACTGAAACTGAATACGGATAAATTTTTAAAATTTTTACTTTTTCTAAAGAAAACTGATTTTTATGAATTGAAGTTGAAGTTTGTAATTTAGATGTTTTCCAATTTTCGAATTTATTATTAGATTGAAAAAATGTTAATGGATCATTTTTTAAAATTTCATATTTAATCGTTGTTTCATTATTCTTATTTAATTCTCGAATTTGTGATATTGATTCTTGACCTTGCAATATTAAATCAATCGATTTTGCAACGTTCTCATGAACAGTCCATTTAGTTTGTTTATTAATTTCAATAGTTATTTGAAATGCTGGATAAGCTTTTCTTTCAAGAATACTTTTTTGTGTTTTCCGACGTTTAGCTTCATCATCACTTAATGTTACATATTGAATACCGCCAACTAAATCAGATAGTAAAGGATTTTTAATTAAATTTTCTAAACAATTTCCATGTGCTGTTCCAACTAATTGAACCCCTCTTTCGGCAATAGTTCTTGCTGCTAATGATTCTAGTTCTGTACTAATTTCATCAATAATAATAACTTCTGGCATATGGTTTTCAATTGCTTCAATCATTACTTGATGTTGTAATTCGGTTTTAGAAACTTGCATTCGACGAGCTCGACCTATTCCAGAATGTGGAATATCACTATCTCCTGCAATTTCATTTGATGTATCGATAATAATAACTCGTTTTTCCATTTCATCTGATAAAACTCGTGCAATTTCTCGAACCATAGTTGTTTTACCAACACCTGGTTTACCTAAAATTAAAATGGATTGATTTAATGCTAATAAATCTCGTATACCAGTAATTGTTCCAAAAATTGCACGTCCAACACGACAAGTTAAACCAGTAATAATAAATTGTCGATTTCGTATACAACTAATTCGATGTAATGTTCGTTCAATACCAGCTCGATTATCATTGTTAAATTTCCCAATTCGTTTTGTGATATAATCAAGATCTTGCCATGAAATTTTTTTTTGTGATAAATATTCTCGTCCGTTTATAAATCTTGCTTCAGGTCTTCGACCTAAATCTAAAATAATTTCAATCAATTGATTTTTTTTTGCATGGCTGTATACTGTTTCACGAATAAAAAATGGAAGATGTTCAATTAATTTATCTAAATCCTCATCAATAATCATAAAAATATATTTTTATTATTTTTTGATAATTATAAATTAAAAAACTAGGAAAATTCTAAAAAAAAATTCAAAAAAATATCAAAATTACAGTTATAATAAGTATTGAAAACTCATATCAAATAATTAAATTTATTTTTATTTATGAGCGTTTCATCGATTTTGTCTCCCAAAAGGAGAAATTAATGGTAATAAAATCAACCGATCGTCCAAAAACTAAAAATGTTCAAGTTTTAGTTGAAAAAGACGCAGTTGAAACTAGCTTCGCCAAATGGGCGCAACCTGGCCATTTTTCAAGAACATTAGCAAAAGGTCCAAAAACAACAACATGGATTTGGAATCTACACGCTGATGCTCATGATTTTGATGGTCAAAGTAGCTCATTAGAAGAGGTTTCTCGGAAAATTTTTAGTGCTCATTTTGGTCAGCTAGCAATTATCCTATTTTGGATAAGTGGTATGCATTTCCATGGTGCTTATTTTTCGAATTATTCCGCATGGTTAAATGATCCAACTGGAATTAAACAAAGTTCTCAAGTTGTATGGCCAATTGTTGGTCAAGAAATTTTAAATGGAGATTTAGGTGGAAATTTTTCAGGTGTTCAAACAACATCTGGTTGGTTCCAATTATGGCGATCTGAAGGTATAACAAGTGAAGTAGAATTATATTGGACTGCAATTGGCGGTTTAATATTATCTGGATTAATGATTTTTGCAGGATGGTTCCATTACCATAAAGCTGCACCTAAATTAGAATGGTTTCAAAATGCCGAATCAATGATGAACCATCATTTAGCTGGTTTATTAGGTTTAGGTTGTTTATCATGGTCTGGTCATCAAATTCATATTGCTTTACCAATTAATAAATTATTAGATGCAGGTGTTGCACCACAAGAAATTCCATTACCACATGAATTTTTAATTAATCGTGAATTAATGGCACAATTATATCCAAGTTTCAGTAAAGGACTTGCACCATTTTTTGGTGGTAATTGGGGCGAATATTCAGATTTTTTAACATTTAAAGGTGGTTTAAATCCTGTAACAGGAGGATTATGGTTAAGTGATATTGCTCATCATCATTTAGCTTTAGCTGTTTTATTTATTATTGCTGGTCATCAATACCGTACAAATTGGGGTATTGGTCATAGTATGAAAGAAATTTTAGAAGCTCATAAAGGACCATTCACTGGTGAAGGTCATAAAGGGTTATATGAAATTTTAACAACTTCATGGCATGCTCAATTAGCAATTAACTTAGCTATGATGGGGTCATTAAGTATTATTGTTGCACACCATATGTATGCAATGCCTCCATATCCATATCTGGCTACAGATTATGCAACTACATTATCATTATTCACACATCATATGTGGATTGGTGGATTTTGTGTGGTTGGTGGGGCAGCACATGGTGCAATTTTCTTTGTACGAGATTATACACCAACAAATAATTACAATAATTTATTAGATCGTGTACTACGTCATCGTGATGCTATTATTTCACATTTAAATTGGGTTTGTATCTTTTTAGGGATGCATGCTGTTGGTTTTTATTTCCATAATGATACAATGCGTGCATTAGGTAGACCACAAGACATGTTTTCTGATAAAGCAATTCAATTACAACCAATTTTTGCTCAGTGGATTCAAAATATTCATTTATTAGCACCAGGAACAACAGCACCAAATGCTTTAGCAACAGTTAGTTATGCTTTTGGTGGTGATGTTATTGCTGTTGGTGGAAAAATTGGTATGATGCCAATTAAATTGGGAACAGCAGATTTTATGGTACACCATATTCATGCTTTTACAATTCATGTAACAGTATTAATTCTTTTAAAAGGTGTATTATATGCACGTAGTTCAAAATTAATTCCTGATAAAGCAAATTTAGGTTTCCGTTTTCCTTGTGATGGTCCAGGTCGTGGCGGAACTTGTCAAAGTTCAAGTTGGGATCATATATTCTTAGGCTTATTCTGGATGTATAACTCAATTTCAATTGTTATTTTCCATTTTAGTTGGAAAATGCAATCAGATGTTTGGGGAACAATTACACCTGAAGGTGCAATCTCACACGTTACCGGCGGTAACTTTGGTAATAGTAGTCTTACGATTAATGGATGGTTACGTGATTTCTTATGGTCACAAGCATCACAAGTAATTCAATCATACGGATCTCCTTTATCAGCTTATGGTTTAATTTTCTTAGGGGCGCATTGGATTTGGGCATTTAGTTTAATGTTCTTATTTAGTGGTCGTGGATATTGGCAAGAATTAATTGAGTCAGTTGTTTGGGCTCATAATAAATTAAATTTTGCTCCTGCAATTCAACCGCGAGCATTAAGTATTTCTCAAGGTCGAGCTGTAGGATTAGCTCACTATTTATTAGGTGGTATTGGTACCACTTGGTCATTCTTTTTAGCAAGATCAATTTCTATTAATTAAGAGGTAAGAATATTATGGCAACTAAATTTCCAAAATTTAGCCAAGCCCTTGCTCAAGATCCCGCAACAAGAAGAATCTGGTATGGTATTGCAACTGCGCATGATTTAGAAGCGCATGATGGAATTACCGAAGAAAATCTTTACCAAAAGATTTTTGCCTCACACTTTGGTCATTTAGCAATTATTTTTCTATGGACTGCAGGTAATTTATTCCATGTTGCATGGCAAGGTAATTTTGAACAATGGGTAGCAAAACCGTTAAAGGTTAAACCAATTGCTCATTCAATTTGGGATCCTCATTTTGGTGAAAAAGCTATAAAAGCATTTTCAAAAGGAAATACTTATCCTGTAAATTTATCATTTGCAGGTTTATACCAATGGTGGTATACAATAGGTTTCCGTAAAAATACTGAATTATATAATGGTTCAATAGGATTATTATTATTATCATGTGTTTTATTATTTGCTGGTTGGTTACATTTACAACCAAAATTTAGACCAAGTTTATCATGGTTTAAAAATAATGAATCACGTTTAAATCATCATTTATCTGGATTAATGGGTGTTAGCTCATTAGCATGGACAGGTCATTTAGTTCATGTTGCAATTCCAGCATCACGTGGTGTAAGAATTGGTTGGGATAACTTTTTAACAACACCTCCACATCCAGCTGGTCTAAAACCATTTTTTAATGGAAATTGGACAGTTTATGCAGAAAATCCAGATTCTGCAAATCATATTTTTGGAACAAGTGAAGGTGCTGGAACAGCTATCTTAACATTTTTAGGTGGATTTCATCCACAAACTCAGTCATTATGGTTAACTGATATTGCTCATCACCAATTAGCAATTGCTGTTGTTTTCATCGTGGCAGGTCATATGTACCGAACTAATTGGGGTATCGGACATAATATGAAAGAAATCTTAGATGCTCATCGTCCTCCTGGAGGACGTTTAGGCGCCGGTCATGTGGGACTATTTGAAACAATTACTAATTCATTACATATGCAATTAGGATTAGCATTAGCATGTTTAGGTGTTGCATCATCTTTAACAGCACAACATATGTATGCTATTAATCCTTACGCATTCTTATCAAAAGATTTTGTAACTGAAGCTGCATTATATACACATCATCAATATATTGCTGGATTCTTAATGGTTGGTGCGTTTGCCCATGGAGCAATTTTCTTTGTACGAGATTATGATCCAGAATTAAATAAAGGCAATGTTTTAGCAAGAATGTTAGAACATAAAGAAGCTATTATTTCACATTTAAGTTGGGTTTCATTATTCTTAGGTTTCCATACATTAGGTTTATATATTCATAATGATACTGTAGTTGCATTTGGTCAACCTGAAAAACAAATTTTATTTGAACCTTTATTTGCAGAATATATTCAAGCAGCTTCTGGGAAAGCAATATATGGCTTTAATGTGTTATTAGCTTCACCAGATAGTCCTGCACGAATTGCTGGAAATCAAGTTTGGTTACCAGGCTGGTTAGATGCGATTAATAATAGTAAAAATGATTTATTTTTACAAATTGGTCCTGGTGACTTTTTAGTTCATCATGCACTTGCATTAGGATTACATGTTACTACATTAATTTTAGTAAAAGGTGCACTTGATGCTCGTGGTTCGAAACTAATGCCAGATAAAAAAGATTTTGGTTATAGTTTCCCATGTGATGGTCCAGGTCGAGGTGGTACATGTGATATCTCAGCTTGGGATGCGTTTTATTTATCAATGTTCTGGATGTTAAATACAATTGGGTGGACAACTTTCTATTGGCATTTTAAACATATGACAATTTGGAGTGGTAATCCTGGTTTATTTAATGAATCATCAAACTATATCATGGGTTGGTTAAGAGATTACTTATGGTTAAATTCATCACCATTAATTAATGGTTATAATGCCTTTGGTATGAATAATTTAGCAGTTTGGGCTTGGATGTTCTTATTTGGACATTTAATTTGGGCTACTGGATTTATGTTCTTAATTTCATGGCGTGGTTATTGGCAAGAATTAATTGAAACATTAGTTTGGGCTCATGAACGGACACCATTAGCTAATTTAGTGCGTTGGCGTGATAAGCCAGTTGCATTATCAATTGTTCAAGCTCGATTAGTTGGATTAGTGCATTTCTCTGTTGGTTATATTTTAACTTTTGCAGCGTTTGTTATTGCATCTACATCCGGAAAATTTGGTTAAAAAAAAAACAAGACTTTAATTTTTTAAAGTCTTGTTTTTTTTTTAATCAAATTAATGAAATTAACGACGTGAGTAATACTCAATTACTAATAATTCATTTAAATTTAATAAAATATCTTCGCGACGACAATAATCTTTAACGTTTGCTACAATTTTTTTTGAATCAAATTCTAAATGTGAAGGAATTGTTGCAAATTGTTTATTTTTTAAATTTGTTTTAATTAATTCAGTTGATTTACTTTTAACTGAAATTACATCATTTGGACGACATTGAAAACTAGCAATGTTAACACATTTTCCATTTACTAAAATATGGCGATGATTAACTAATTGTCGTGCACCAGCAATTGTTGATGAAAATCCTAAATTAAAGCAAATTGTATCTAATCTCATTTCTAACAATTGAAATAAAATTAATCCTGTAATACCCCGGCGTCGGCGAGCTTCTTTAACGTATCGGTATAATTGATGTTCAGTTAAACCATAGTTAAATTTTAATTTTTGTTTTTCTTCTAACCGTACCCCATATTCAGTAGGTTTTTTTACAGTTTTACCATGTTGACCAGGTCTTTCTGATCTTGTTGTTACTTTTTGAGTTAACCCAGGTAAATCCCCTAATCGACGAACAATTCGCAATTTTGGACCATGATATCGTGACATAAGAATCCTTTTTTACATCTAGTATAAATAATTAAAATAATTAAAATAATTGGTAGGGCGAACGACCGGACTTGAACCGGCGAATGGTGGAATCACAACCCACTGCCTTAACCACTTGGCTACGCCCGCCAAAATTAGTGTATAATTTAAAGATAATTTTCTAATTATATTAACAGGTTTTATTTCATTAAGTCCAGTATTTAATTAAATAAATAAATTATTCATATTTATGACTAAAATTTCTTTTTTTTTAAATCAGCAACAATATACTGTAAACAAATCAATTACAGTATTAGATATATTAACTTACTTAAATTACAATATGGCTCTATTTGTTTTAGAATATAATAAAAAAATTATTTCTAAAGCTGAATTTTCCAAAACATCAATTAAATCCAATGATTGTATTGAAATTATTACAATTGTAGGTGGTGGTTAATTTGTTTTAAAAAAAACAAATTAACCATTTTAATTTTTTAAACTCGAAAAACAGTATTAAATTGTTTATTTAATTGAGGTTTTAAATTAGTTAAAATGTTTTCAATTTCATTTGTTTTTAATGTTCGTAATTTTGATTGAAACGTTAATTTTAAACATATACTAATAGTTTCATTAAAATTTGTTTCATCATTATATTGATCAATTAGTTCGATATTAATTAATAATGAATTTGTATTTTTTAAAATAAAATCGTGGATTGTTTTATAAGAAACCGTTTTATTGATAATAAATGAAATATCTTTTGTAATTTTTGGATAAACAGAATACGCTTGATAAGCTGGTAAATTAATAAAGTTTTCACTATTGCATAATTGATCAAAATTAAATTCAAATAAAAATACATTTGAATTAATATTTTTTTCTTTTGCTAAAAATAAATTAATTTGCCCAAAAACACCAATTAATTTATTTGATGTTTTATCAATTAAATTCGCACTTCGAAAAGGATGCAAAATTTTTAAATATTTTGAATCAGAATCAGTTAATGGTTCCCAATTAACTTGTATATCAATTTTATCTAAAAGAATTTCAATTTTACCTTTAGCTTGAACCCAAGAAAAATCAACAGCCTTTGTTTCCCAATCATATTGTTGTTTAGTAGTTCCAAAAATTCCTGAAACAACTTCTTGTTCAATATAATTATTTAATTTGTTGTGATTAAAGATATGCCCGTATTCAAATCCATTAAATTGAAAATTTTTTTGTTTAATATTATACGAATAATTCTCAATTAATTTATATAATAAAGAATCACGTAATGTTGAATATTCATTTGTAAGTGCATTTGTTACAGTTATATTGTTTAACTCAACTGAGGAAATTAATGAATAATTTAATAATTCATTAAAACCCATATTTACAAAACAAGTTGTTAATTTTTTTCTAAAATTATAACTTGTATCACTTTGACCAATATTCGTTATTTCAGGTAATTTTGTAACAAAGTTATTGTAACCATGTAAACGACCAATTTCTTCAATTAAATCAATTTCTTGGGTAAGATCAGAAATTCGTGATAAAGGAACTTTTACTTCCCAACCAACAAACTTTGAGTCTGAAATTTCGTTTATTTCACAATTTAATCTAATTAAATAATTTGAAATTGTTTTTGAATCTAAATAAGTTGATTCAACTTCATTTATTTTTATTAAGCCTAAAACTTCATGTATATGATTTAGCTTTAATATTATTTTTTTAGAATTATCAATTTTAGTTATAAAACTTGTACAAAGGGTAAATTGATTAATGGTTGTTATAGAAGTTATTAATTCCAACAGACGATCATAAGCTATTAATAATTCACTATTATTAATTCCTTTTTCGTATCGAGTCGAACGTTCGGTTTTAAACCCAACTTTTCGCGATAATTGTCGAATACTTTTGGAATTAAAAATACTTCCTTCAATTAATATCTTTTGCGTTTTATTAGTAACTTGAAATGTATCTAAATTTTTTAAACCAACTACACTAACTAAAACATTATTAATATACAGACCGGGTAAATCTAAGCCGTTTTCAATAAAAATTTTATTATTATTAATCGTAATTTCAGTTTCGGATTTTATTGTTTTAATAATAAAATCACAATTATCATTATCGAAATTATTTATCGTAGAATTTTCGAGAATTATAGTAGAATCATATAATTCAAAAGGATAACCTGTTTCTAATAAAACAAAATCAATTAAATCATAAATATTATGTTTTGGCTCAAAACCACAACAAATTAATTTATTTAATAACCAATTGGGAATTTTTTTAATCGGACTAATATCAATATTAGATACAATAAAATCAGAACAAATATTATTTTGATCAGAAAAATTATCAACTTTAGGAAGTAATTTATTATCAGAAAAAAAACTTGAAGGAATTTGCTTTGCTACAGGCTTATTTAAAATTGCACCAATTTCATTACTAAGGCCTAGAATTGATAAACTATCGGGACGATTTGCAGTTGTACTTAAATCTAAAATAATTTCTTTTTTATTATTAATTGTTAAATCTAAAATTTCTTCAACTTCAAATCCACTTAATGTTAATTTATTAATTAAAGTTTCAACTTCAATTGTATTGATATTAACGAATTCATTAATCCAACTTAAAGGAACTTTCATAAAATTTTAAATTTTTTAATTAATTTGCTTTTGTAAAAACAAGCCCATTTGTTTCACTATAACGTTCCATAAATCGCATAAAACGATCCCAATCTTCAGGACTACGCATAATATAAACAGCTTCAATTGCTTTTGGTTGACCATTAATAAATTTTGCATTGACATCTTTTGTTTCAAGTGTGCCTTCATCATCAACTAAATACATTCCTGTAATCTCACCTTGTTCTGCAGTATTTTTATTTAAAATAGTTGGTTCTTTAAAGCGAAAAGTAGCCGTTCCTGTACTTCCATCGACTGATCGAGTTAAACGAACATCTGGTAAGACTGATTCGTTTATTCCTTTAATAAATTGAATTGTTGCCATTGTTAGTTTTTCCTAATTCTAAAATTATTTATTTTGATTCTAGCTAGTGTTTTATTTAATTTTATATAATTAAATAAATTTATTAATTGGGGTGGCAGGATTCGAACCTACGAATGGCGGAGTCAAAGTCCACAGCCTTACCACTTGGCGACACCCCATAAAGAAGTTTCTGGATCTATTTTAACAATAAAATTTGTAAATCACAATATGTATATAAATATTGGGCAAGAAGGGATTCGAACCCCTGACACCGTAGTTCGTAGCCACGTGCTCTAGTCCACTGAGCTACAAGCCCAAACTCTATTATTATAATAATAATATACTATTATTCCGGTTATTTCGTAAAGCCTTAAAAATAAATAAAAAATTTTCTATAAAACTACTGAATTTCCTTGCAAATAGATTTATTTTTATATTAATCTTACTAAAAAATATTTGGAATTCATAAATAAAATCTTATGTCAAAAAAAATTTTATATCAAGATAATGCAAGACGTGCTTTAGAACGCGGTATGGAAATTATGGTAGAAGCCGTTTCTGTTACTTTAGGTCCTAAGGGACGAAATGTAGTATTAGAAAAACAATATGGAAGTCCACAGATTGTTAATGATGGTGTAACAATTGCGAAAGAAATTAATTTACCAGATCATATTGAAAATACCGGTGTTTCATTAATTCGCCAAGCTGCAGCGAAAACAAATGATGTTGCTGGAGATGGAACAACAACTGCTACAGTATTAGCATATGCAATTGTTAAAGAAGGATTAAAAAACGTTGCTTCAGGTGCAAATCCGATTGGAATTAAATTAGGTATTGAAAAAGCGACACAATATTTAATTAATCAAGTCAATGAATTTGCTGAACCAGTTGAAGATTTAACGTCAATTCGTCAAGTTGCGGCTATTTCAGCTGGTAATGATAATACAATTGGCGAATTAATTGCGAATGCATTAGATAAAGTTGGAAAAGAAGGTGTAATTTCTTTAGAAGAAGGAAAAGGTATTTCTACTGAATTAGAAATTACTGAAGGTATGAAAATTGAAAAAGGGTTCATTTCTCCGTATTTTATTACGGATACAGATAAAATGGAAGTTACATATGAGAATCCTTTAATTTTAATTACTGATAAAAAAATTACATTAGTTCAACAAGATTTATTACCAATTTTAGAATTAGTTACAAAAACAAAGCGTCCGTTATTATTAATTGCTGAAGATGTTGAAAAAGAAGCTTTAGCAACGTTAATTTTAAATAAATTACGCGGTATTGTTAATGTTGTAGCAGTTCGGGCACCTGGGTTTGGTGAATTACGGAAATTAATTTTACAAGACATCGCAACATTAACAAGTAGTACTGTAATTACAGAAGATGCCGGTTTAACGTTAGATAATATTCAATTAGAATTTTTAGGCCAAGCTCGTCGCGTAATCGTGAATAAAGAAACAACAACAATTGTTGCGGAAGGAACTGAAGAAGCAATTCAAGTTCGATGTGAACAATTACGTAAACAATTAAATAGTGCGGAAACAGAATACGATAAAGAAAAATTACAAGATAGAATTGCAAAATTAGCTGGTGGTATTGCTGTTATTAAAGTAGGTGCTGTTACTGAAACAGAAATGAAAGATAAAAAATTACGATTAGAAGATGCTATTAATGCTACACGAGCTGCTGTCGAAGAAGGAATTGTTCCTGGTGGTGGTGCAACTTTAGCTCATTTATCAAATGATTTAATTACTTGGTCAAAAAATAATTTAAAAGAGGATGAATTAATTGGTGCATTAATTATTGCTCGTGGTATTCTAGCCCCATTATCTCGAATTGCTGAAAATGCTGGTGTTAATGGACCAGTTGTTTTAGAACAAATTCAAGAATCAGAATTTGAAATCGGTTATCATGCGGGAATTAATGAATTTGGGAATATGTATGATTTCGGAATTATTGATCCTGCAAAAGTAACCCGCTCAGCATTACAGAACGCTGCTTCAATTGCTAGTATGATTTTAACAACTGAATGTATTATTGTTGATTCAGAATAAAAATTTAATAAAAAAATCTTCTATAAATAATAAATTTATTATTTATAGAAGATTTTTTTATTAAATTTTTATTCTTGGAAATCCGTATCAATAACTGAATCTGTATCAGGTGTATTTAATTCATCAGAATTTGTTTCTTGATTACCTTTATTATATAAATCATTACCAAGTTCCGTCATTAATTTTTGTAATTCGGCAACTTGCGATTCTAATGCATCAAGATTATCTGAATTGATATTTGAACGAATATCAGAAATTAAATTCGTAACAGGTTCTTTTTTAGTTGCATCAATTGTTTCACCTAAATCATTAAGTTGTTTTTCAGATTGATAACATAATGAATCTGCTTGGTTTTTTAGATCAATTTTTTCTCTTTTTTGCTTATCTTCTTCGGCATATTGTTCTGCATCAGTTACCATTTTTTCAATTTCTTTATCATCTAATGTAGATGCACCTTGAATAGTAATTGATTGTTCTTTTCCGGTTCCTTTATCTTTTGCATTTACTGATAAAATCCCGTTTACATCAATATCAAATGTTACTTCAATTTGTGGAATACCACGACCAGCTAAAGGAATCCCATCTAACCTAAAATTACCTAAACTTTTATTGTCTTGTGCCATTTCTCGCTCACCTTGTAATACTTGAATTTCAACATTTGTTTGATTATCCACAGCTGTTGAGAAAACTTCTGATTTTTTTGTTGGAATTGTTGTATTTCGAGCGATAATTTTTGTCATAACACCACCTAATGTTTCAACTCCTAATGACAGTGGTGTAACGTCTAATAATAAAATATCTTTAACTTCACCAGCTAAAACGCCCCCTTGTACAGCTGCCCCAATTGCAACCACTTCGTCAGGATTTACGGTTTGGTTTGGTTTTTTATTTGTAATTTTTTGAACTAAAGATTGAATTGCAGGAATACGTGTTGACCCACCTACTAAAACAACTTCGTCTATTTTTGATTTATCGATTTTAGCATCATTTATTGCAGTTTCAACTGGAATTCGACAACGATTAATTAAGTCATCACATAAATCTTCAAATTTTGCTCGTGTTAACGATTCTTCAATATGTTTTGGTCCTGTTTCTGTTGCTGTAATAAAAGGTAAACTAATTGTTGTTTCTAAAACACTTGATAATTCAATTTTTGCTTTTTCAGCTGCTTCTGTTAAACGTTGTAAAGCTTGAGTATCTTGTAATAAATCAATACCTTCACGTTGTTTAAAATCTTTAACTAACCAATTCACAATAATTTTATCAAAATCATCACCACCTAAATTAGTATCACCAGATGTTGATAATACTTCAAAAACACCATCACCTACTTCTAAAATTGAAACGTCAAATGTACCACCACCTAAATCGAAAACTAAAATTGTTTCATTATTTTTTTTATCTAAACCATAAGCTAACGAAGCAGCGGTAGGTTCATTAATAATTCGTAAGACTTCAACACCAGCAATTTTTCCAGCATCTTTTGTAGCTTGTCGCTGTGAATCATTAAAATATGCTGGTACAGTAATAACTGCTTGTGTTACTGGTTGGCCTAAATAAGTACTAGCATCATTGATTAATTTTCGTAATACTTGAGCTGAAATTTCTTCAGGACTAAATTCTTTCTTTAAATTTGAACAATCTAATTTAATATTACCGTTTGAATCTTCAATAACTTTATAAGGTAATTGTTTTGATTCGGCTTTAATTTCATTAGCTTTAGAACCAATAAATCGTTTAACTGAGAAAAATGTATTTTCTGGATTAATAACAGCTTGACGTTTAGCAATTTGACCGACTAATAATTCTTCTTTTTTTGTATATGCAACAATTGACGGTGTTGTTCTAATGCCTTCAGCATTTGCAATAACATTTGGTTTTCCACCTTCCATAATAGCAACAACTGAATTTGTTGTTCCTAAATCAATACCTACAACTTTTCCCATAATTCTTCCTAGTTAATTTATAATTAATTACTATATATTTTGTAACAAATTCTTATTAATTAATACTCGTATTTTCCGCCAATAAATTATATGTTCTATCGAACATAACTAGACAAATTAGGTAGAATAAACTACATTTTATATATGATTAAATTTTTTATATGACCTCAAACTTAAAGAGCTAATATAAAAGTTAATCTATTAAATTGACTATATATTAAATTTAATAAGCCATATGGAAATGTCTCCAGGTATTTTAGGGAATAAAATTGGCATGACACAAATTTTTGATGATGTCGGTAATATTATTCCTGTTACGCTTATAAAAGCGGGACCTTGTGTTGTAACTCAAATTAAAACAACTTTAACGGACGGTTACAATGCGATTCAAATTGGTTATGGTGAAGTAAAATCAAAAGCTTTAACACAACCTCAATTTGGTCATTTAAATAAATTAAATATTAAACCTTTAAAATATTTAAAAGAATATAAAATCGAAAATCCTGAAGATTTTACAATTGGTCAAATATTAACAACGGAAACTTTTAATTTAGGTGATTTAATCAATATTACTGGTAAATCATCTGGAAAAGGTTTTTCAGGTTTACAAAAACGTCATAATTTTTCTCGTGGACCAATGACTCATGGATCAAAAAATCATAGAGCTCCAGGTTCTATTGGTATGGGTACATCTCCAGGTCGTGTTTTACCGGGTAAACGAATGGCGGGGCAATTAGGTAATAAGAACGTTAATATTAAAAAATTAAAAATTGTAAAAATAAATACGGATGAAAATATTTTAGTTGTAAAAGGCTCAATTCCGGGTAAACCAGGTAATTTAGTAAGTATTACAACAAATTAATTATTTAATCACTGAATTTATTGAAATAAATTATGACGGTTCAAAAATTTGTTACATCTAATATGTTAGATATTAATGGACAAGTGTTAAATGAAAACCAACAATTCGAATTAAATATTCTTGAAAATACAGGTAATTATTTAATTCATAAAGATGTATTAAGACATCAGATTTTACAAAAACAAAATACTGCGTCAACTAAGACTCGATCTGAAGTTCGAGGCGGTGGTCGAAAACCATGGCGTCAAAAAGGAACAGGACGTGCACGTGCTGGTTCAAATCGTTCACCATTATGGAAAGGTGGTGGTGTTATTTTTGGTCCAAAACCAAAACAAATAACTTTTAAATTAAATAAAAAAGAACGAAAATTAGCCTTACAAACGTTATTTTATAGTAAACGAAATAATATTTCATTTGTTAGTAATTTAGAAGAATCATTTATTAGTAATAAAACAAAAGATTTAACTTTAATTTTTAAAAAATTAAATATTCTTTTAGATAAAAAAGTATTACTTATTGTTTCTAAAAAAACAGAAGCACTTCGTTTATCGTCGAGAAATATAAAAAATATTGAATTAATTTCTGCTTCAAATTTAAATACTTTAAGTTTAATAAAAGCAAAAAGTATTCTGATAACATCAGATGCATTAAATGATATAAAGGAAATTTATTGTGATTAAATCTTCATTTAATTCGCGAAATGCTGCAAATATTATAAAATACCCAATTATTAGTGATAAAGCAATTCAATTATTAGAAAATAATCAATATAGTTTTATTGTAAATCCAAAAGCTAATAAAATTGAAATTAAACAATCTATTGAATATTTATTCAATGTAAAGGTATGTAAAATTAATACCTGCCATTTAGCTAAAAAACAAAAACGAGTTGGAAAATATATTGGATGGAAACCTCAATATAAAAAAGCAATTATAACTTTAGTTGAAGGTAATAAAATCGATATATTTGCGGAAAATTAAAATAATAAAATTATATGAATATTCGTTTATATAAAGCCTATACACCTGGAACACGAAACCGAATTCTTTCTTCATTTGATGATATTACAACAAATAAACCTGAAAAAAGTTTAGTTTGTAAAAATCAAAGAAGTAAAGGAAGAAATAATAAAGGTAATATTACAATTCGTCATAAAGGTGGTGGCCATAAAAAAAGATATCGTTTAATTGACTTTAAACGAAATAAATATGATATGGAAGCAAAAGTTGTTTCTGTTGAGTATGATCCGAATCGTAATGCACTGATTTCATTAGTTCATTATGAAGATGGCGAAAAACGTTATATTTTACATCCTAATAAATTAGTTGTTGGTGATATTGTAAAATCTGGAAAAAATATTTCATTAACAGTTGGTAATTCATTACCATTAAATGAAATTCCATTAGGAACAGCCGTTCATAATATTGAATTAATTCCAAATCGCGGTGGTCAAATTGTTCGTAGTGCTGGGACGTCAGCTAAAATTTTAGCAAAAGAAGGTGATTTTGTTACTATCCGTCTACCATCTAAAGAAATTCGTCTAATTCGTAAAGAATGCTTTGCAACAATTGGGGAAATTAGCAATAGTGAAGCTATTTTAATTCAAAGTGGTAAAGCTGGTCGAACAAGATGGTTAGGTAAACGCCCTACTGTTCGTGGTTCAGTTATGAACCCATGTGACCATCCACATGGTGGTGGTGAAGGTCGTGCACCAATTGGACGAACTAGACCATTAACACCTTGGGGAAAACCAGCATTAGGAATGAAAACACGAAATGTTAAAAAACAAAGTAGTGCATATATTATCCGCCGTCGTAATTAAATATAATCATTAAATAAATGAATTATTTAAAAAATGTCAAGATCAATTAAAAAAGGACCTTTTGTTGCTTATCATTTACTAAAAAAAATTAATCAACAAGAGACAGCAAAAAATAAAACTACAATTAAAACATGGTCACGTTCGTCAACTATTTTACCAATTATGGTTGGTCACACAATTGCCGTTTATAATGGTCGACAACATGTACCTATTTTTATCTCTGACCAATTAGTCGGTCATAAATTAGGTGAATTTGTTCCAACAAGAACATTTAGATCACATATTAAAACAGATAGAAAGGCAAAACGTTAAGGAAATCTTTTATGGTAAAAATTCAATCAGCAGATGCAACTGCTAAATATATTCGAATGTCACCTTTTAAAGTAAGACGAGTTTTAGATCAAATTCGTGGCCGTTCTTATCAAGAAGCATTAATGATATTAGAATTTATGCCGTATCGTTCATGTGGGCCAATTTGGCAAGTATTACATTCGGCTGCTGCAAATGCAAACAATAATTTTGGATTAGAAAAGAAAAATTTAATTGTTGAGACTGCATATGCAAATGAAGGTCCTAAATTAAAACGAATTCGTCCACGTGCACAAGGACGAGCATATAAAATTTTAAAACCAACTTGTCATATTACTATAATTGTTAAATCAATTAAGTAACAATTTATTTAACAAAAAGGATATAATTCGTGGGTCAAAAAACACATCCATTAGGATTCCGATTAGGGGTCACACAAAGTCATAAATCAACCTGGTTTACGAATTTAAATAATTATCGCTTTTTATTAGAAGAAGATAATAAAATTAGAACTTATCTTTTACCATTTATGAAAAGTGCGAGTATCTCTGATATTAAAATTAATCGTAATAGTCGTGGCGATCAAGTTGAATTAACAATTGAAACTGCTAGACCGGGTATTTTAGTTGGACAACAAGGTTCTGGAATTGAAACTTTATCTAAAAATTTAAAAAAAGTTTTACAGAATAATCGACAAATTCGAATTAATATTGTCGAAATTGAAAACCCAGATTTAAATGCTGCATTAATTGCTGATTATGTTGTTGAACAATTAGAAAAACGTATCGCATTTCGACGCGCTATTCGAAAAGCAATGCAACGTGCCCAAGTTGCCAAAGCTAGTGGAATTAAAATTCAAGTTTCTGGTCGATTAAATGGGGCCGAAATGGCAAGAAGTGAATGGATTCGAGAAGGAAGAGTTCCATTACAAACATTACGTGCTGATATTGATTATTCAACAAGAGAAGCAAATACAATATACGGTATTTTGGGTGTTAAAGTTTGGTTGTTTAAAAATGAAATTTTAGCAAAAAAATAATCTTAATTTTAGTACAGATTAATAAATTATTATGTTAATTCCTAAACGAACAAAATATAGAAAATTTCACCGTGGTAGAATGCGGGGAAAAGCTACACGTGGTAATACTATTACATTTGGTGATTATGGACTTCAAGCTTTAGAACCAAGTTGGATTAGTTCACGACAAATTGAAGCAACACGAAGAACAATAACAAGATATACAAAACGTGGTGGTAAAATTTGGATTAAAATTTTTCCAGATAAAAGTGTTACTGCCCGAGCTGCAGAATCACGAATGGGTTCTGGTAAAGGGGTCGTAGATTATTGGGTTGCTGTCGTTAAACCTGGAACAGTGATATTTGAAATAAGTGGTGTTTCAGTAGAAGTAGCAAAAGTTGCAATGAAATTAGCCTCTTATAAATTACCAATTAAAACGAAATTTATTACAAAAGAAAACATTAAATAATTATGAGTTTGCCTCAAATTAATGAAGTTAAAAATTTAACAAATGAGGAATTATCACAAGAAATTCTTAAAGTTAAAAAAGAATTGTTTGATTTAAAATTTAAAAAAGCAACACGCCAATCTTTTAAACCACATAAAATTAAACATTTAAAACATAAATTAGCTCAATTGTTAACGATTGAACATCAAAAAATTTTAAATACAATTTTTTCAAATTAGGAGTTTAAATGGCAAAAAAAGAAAAAGTTGGTATTGTAATTAGTAATAAAATGAATAAAACAATTGTTGTAAATGTTGAAAGCCGATATTCACATCCAATATATTCTAAAATTATGGTTAAAACAAAAAAATATTTAGCCCATGATGAGAATGAACAATGTCAATTAGGTGACAAAGTTTTAATTCAAGAATGTCGACCTTTAAGTCGAAAAAAACGTTGGACATTAGCAACAATAATATCAAAATCATCTTTAGTTAGTTAAAAGAATACAAGTATGATACAACCTCAAACTATTTTAACAGTAGCCGATAATACCGGTGCACGAAAAATCATGTGTATTAGAGTATTAGGAGGTAATCGAAAATATGCAAGCGTGGGTGACACGATTATCGGTGTAGTAAAAGAATCAATTCCAAATATGCCAACTAAACGCTCGGATATTGTACGTGCTATTGTTGTACGTACTCGAAAAACTATTCGTCGTAAAGATGGAATGTTTATTCGTTTTGATGATAATGCCGCTGTTATTGTTAATGCAGATAGTAACCCAAAAGGAACACGAGTTTTTGGGCCTGTTGCTCGTGAAATTCGTGATAAAAATTTCTCAAAAATCGTTTCTTTAGCACCGGAGGTTTTATGATCAAGAAAAAATTTAAATTTCCTATGAAAATAGGTGATAAAGTTCAAGTAATTTCCGGTTTTGATAAAAATAAGAATGGTGAAGTTGTTAAATTGTTTAAAAATAATGGCAAAATTTTAGTTAAAGGAATTAATTTAAAATTTAAACATAATAAGCCAACAAAAGAAAATGAAACAGGTGAAATTAAACAAATTGAAGCACCTATTCATCATTCAAATGTAAAAATTTATAAAAATTAATATAGTTTATTGGTATTAATATGGTGCAAAGACTTAAGACGTTATATATTGAACAAGCAGTCCCAATATTAACTAAAGAACTTAATTATACGAATTCACATCAACTTCCTAAAGTTGAAAAAATTCAAATTAATCGCTGTTTAGGTTTATCTGCTAATAATACAAATATTTTAAAAAAATCTATTCAAGAGTTAACAGTTATCACTGGACAAAAACCAATAATTACAAAAAGTAAAAAAGCAATTGCTGGTTTTAAAATTCGTGAAAAAATGGAATTAGGTGTAACTGTGACACTACGTGGAGAAAAAATGTATGCATTTTTAGATAAATTAATAAATTTAACACTTCCACAAATCCGTGATTTTCGTGGATTAAGTTCAAAAAGTTTTGATAAATATGGAAATTATAATTTAGGACTAGTTGAACAATTAATTTTTCCAGAAATTGAATATGATGATATTGATCAAATGAGAGGATTTGATATCAATATTGTTACAACAGCAAAAAACAAAATTGAAGGAAAAATGCTTTTAAAAACTTTAGGATTTCCCTTTAATGATTAATAAATTAAAAAGGAGAACTGTGTGGTAACTGATACAATTTCAGATATGTTAACGAGAATCAGAAATGCAAATATGATTAAACATCAAATTGTTGAAATTCCATTTACAAAAATGTCAAAAAATATTGCATTCATTTTAAAAGACGAAGGATTTGTTGAAGATGTAGAAATTTTTGAAGATGATTCTAAAAAGACATTGTTGATATCATTAAAATATCAAGGATCTACTAGAATTCCCGTTATTTCAAAAATTAAACGTGTAAGTAAACCTGGCTTACGTGTTTATTCAAATAAAAAACATTTACCTCGAATTTTAGGTGGTTTAGGAATTGCAATTATTTCAACTTCTCAAGGTCTTATGACAAATGGTAAAGCTCATCAATTAGGTATTGGTGGTGAAGTGTTATGTTATATTTGGTAATTAAAATTAATTATGTCACGTATAGGAAAATTACCAATTAATGTTCCATCAGATGTAAAAATTACACAAGATGCTGGATCTTTAATTGTAAAAGGTAAATTCGGTGAATTAACGCAAAGTATTCCTGATTCAATTGATTTACAGCATGAAGCTGAAACATTAATTGTTTGTCCAAAAGCAAACACAAAAGCAAGTGGACGAGTACAAGGTTTATATCGTGCTTTAATCAATAATATGGTTGTTGGAGTTTCAGAAAAATTTAAAATTACATTACTTCTTCAAGGTGTTGGTTATCGAGCAGCAGTTAATGGTAAAAAAATTGTTTTAAATTTAGGTTATAGCCATCCTGTTGAATTAGAAATTCCAGAAATAATTTCAATTTCAGTAGTTAAAAATACAACAATAATTTTAGACAGTTGTAACAAAGAAGAATTAGGTCTATTTGCAGCAACAATACGTTCATGGCGTCCACCTGAACCATATAAAGGTAAAGGTATTCGGTATGAAAATGAAATTGTTCAACGTAAAGCTGGTAAATCAGGGAAAAAATAAAACAATGAAATTATCGAAAAAAAGTTTAAAAAAACGTGAAAGTTTACGGGGCCGAATTAAAGGCACTTCAGAACGTCCACGTCTTTCTGTATTTCGTTCAAATCAGCATATTTATGCACAAGTGATTGATGATATTAATTCAAAAACTTTAATTTCATGTTCAACATTAGATTCTGAATTAAAGGAACAATTACCAAAAGGTAATAATTGTGAGGTTTCAAAAATAATTGGACAAAAAATTGCTGAACGAAGTCTTCAAAAAAATATTACAAAAATTATTTTTGATCGTGGACCGTATTTATATCATGGACGTGTAAAAGCGTTAGCAGAAAGTGCACGTTCTAATGGATTACAATTTTAAAATTATAAATAAAAAAATATGAGTAGCGATTTTAAAGAAGTTAATAAAATCAAAAAAAATCCTCGACGAAATAATCGTTCTCGTGAAAAACAATTAGTTGAACGTTTAGTTCAAATTAGTCGTGTTTCAAAGGTAACAAAAGGTGGTAAAAAATTAAGTTTTAGAGCAATTGTTGTTATTGGGGATGAAAATGGAAATGTAGGCGTTGGTGTTGCAAAAGCAGATGATGTTATTAATGCTTTTAAAAAAGCAAAAGCAGATGGAAAAAAGAATTTAATTCAAATTCCAATAACAAAATCATTAAGTATTCCGCATAATACATCTGGTCGATTTGGAGCATGCAAAATAATTATGCGTCCTTCAATTGAAGGTTCTGGTGTTATTGCAGGTGGTGCTGTTAGAACTGTATTAGAAGTTGCAGGTATTAAAAATGTAATTGCTAAACAATTAGGTTCAAATAATTTATTAAATAATGCACGTGCGGCAATTGTTGCATTAAATAATTTAACAACAAAATCTGAAGTAGCTAAAAAACGTAATATTGCATTAGAAAAATTAATGTAGAAATTTTTAGTTAACAAAAATATGACGCTAAATAAAAAAACTTTTGACTCTATACCCAAAGAATTAAGTTCAAAGTTATTGATTACTTTAGGAATATTAATTTTAGTACGAATGGGAACTTTTATTCCTGTTCCAAATATTGACCAAGAGTATATCTCAAATTTTATTAAAAATAGTTCCATTTCGGGTTTCTTAAATACTTTTATTGGTGGAGATAAATTTGTTATTGGGATATTTACTTTAAATATTTTTCCCTATATTAATGCTTCAATTCTGATGCAATTATTAACAAGTGTTATTCCATCTTTAGAAAAATTACAAAAAGAAGAAGGAGCTGCTGGGCGACGTCAAATTACCCAAATAACCCGTTTAGTAAGTTTAGGTTGGGCAATAATTCAAAGTACAAGTATTGCATTTTTTTTAAAAAATATTATATTTAACTGGAATTTAAATTTAGCGTTTGAAATAATCTTATGTTTAACAACCGGTTCGATGATTGTTATGTGGTTAAGTGAAATTATTACAGAATCAGGCATTGGTAATGGCGCCTCATTATTAATTTTTACAAATATTATTTCAAATTTACCAAATTTAGTTAAAACGTTGATTTCCGGTGAAACAAATGAAATAACTTTTATTTCAAAACTTTCAATTTTTTTAATTCTCTTTTTTGCAATAAGTGGAATTGTTTATTTACAAGAAGGTGTTAGAATGGTTCCATTAATTTCTTCAAAAGAATTAAATTTAAGTGAGAAAGGATTTAATAAGAATATAGATAAAGCTAACTATATTCCTCTACGATTAAATCAAGCAGGTGTAATGCCAATTATTTTTACTGCAACTTTATTAGTATTACCAGCTTATTTTATTAATTTAGGTTTTATTCCAAGTAGTTCATTAGGAATTTTAACAAAAATCGGTAAAGTGTTCTATTGGTTCATTTATTTTGGCTTAATTTTAGGTTTTAGTTATTTCTATTCAACTATTATTTTAAATCCAAAAGATATTTCAAATGATTTAAGAAAAATGGCTGTAACTGTTCCAGGAATTCGACCTGGTGAATCGACAACTTATTTCTTTAAAGAAACAATGACTAGAATTACATTCATCGGTGCAATTTTTTTAGCAACAATTGCAACTTTACCAAATGTAATTGAAACTTTATTACATGTTTCAAACCTTAAAGGACTAGGAACAACATCATTACTAATTTTAGTTGGTGTAACAATTGATACAACAAGAGAAATACGAAGTGTTATCTTATCAAATATTTATAAAGATATGATAAAAATAAAATAAAAATTTAAATTGCTATTATGAAAGTGCGAGCTTCAGTAAAAAAAATGTGCGAAAATTGTCGTGTTATTAAACGAAAAGGACGTGTTATGGTTATTTGTCAAAATTTAAAACATAAGCAACGTCAAGGTTAATATATATTAAAGGAGTAGTTTGAGTGGTAAGATTATTAGGGGTTGATTTACCTCGAAATAAAAAAATTGAATATGCTTTAACTTATATTCATGGCATTGGATTACCCACTGCAAAAAAATTAGTTGCGAAAACAAATATTGATACAAATCGCCGAACTGATGATTTATCAACTGAAGAAACAGCTCTTTTACGAGAAAGTTTAGAATCAATTGATTTAAAATTAGAGGGTGATTTACGACGTTTTAATGGTTTAAATATTAAACGTTTAAATGAAATTAATTGTTATCGTGGTCGTCGTCATCGAGTTAGTTTACCTGTCCGAGGCCAACGAACGAGAACAAATGCTAGATCACGCCGAGGTTCTAAAAAAACGGTTTCTGGTAAGAAAAAATAAATTCATAGAAGTTTACAAATTACCAATTTTTAAAAATGATACAAAAAATTAAAAAATCAGCATTAAAGAAAGATAAACGTAATATTCCATCAGGAATTGTTCATATACATTCAACTTTTAATAATACAATCGTAACAATTACCGATATTAAAGGAAATACTTTATCATGGTCATCAGCTGGAAGTGCCGGCTTTAAAGGTGCCCGTAAAGGAACACCATTTGCGGCACAAATTGCCGCTGAAAAAGCGGCTCTGGTAGCTATTTCATTAGGCTTAAAAAAAGTTGAAATTATGATTAAAGGACAAGGTTCTGGTCGTGAAACAGCAATTCGTTCAATTCAAAGTGTTGGGTTAGAAATTATTGCAATTAAAGATATTACCCCAGTTCCACATAATGGTTGTCGACCACCAAAACGTAGACGAGTTTAATTTTTTTTAAAAAATAATAATTTAATGAATTTTGAATATGACAAAACTTTGCATAAAATGTCTTAAATCTGAAACAACAGATTCAGGAGTAAAATATGGTCAATTTTTATTAGATTCATTAAATCCTGGCCAAGGTGTAACAATAGGAACTCTCTTAAGACGAGTTTTATTAGGTAATTTAGGTGGTACAGCAATTACAGCCGTTCGTATTGCAGGTGCTACACATGAATTTTCTACATTAAAAGGAGTTCGAGAAGATATTCTTGAAATATTATTAAATTTAAAAGGAATCGTATTCAAAAATTCCACAAAGGATTGTTCATTATGTCGATTAAAAATTCAGGGACCAGCAATAATTACAGCGAATTCGCTTGAATTAGGACCTGATTTAAAAATTATTAATCCAAATCATTATATTGCAACAATTGGAACAAACAACATATTAGAGATGGAATTTAAATGTGAATATGGCACTGGTTATAAGTTAGCTGGTAAAAAAACACAGGAAAATTCCCTTGATTTTTTAGACATAGATGCAGTTTTTATGCCCGTTCATAAAGTTGATTTTAATGTTGAGAATATTTATGAATCCAATAATCAAAATAAAGAACGTTTAATTTTAGATATTTGGACTAATGGCAGTATAAATCCAGAAGATGCAATCTTTGAATCTATTGATATAGTTCTTAAATTATTTAATGACTTATTAGACAATAAATCACAATCTAATAATGAAACAAAAGAAATAATAGATAATGATCCAATAATTGAAACACATATGAATATTTCAATTGAAGAATTACAATTATCTGTTCGAGCATATAATTGTTTAAAACGTGCTCAAATTAATTCAATTTCAGATTTATTAAAATATTCACCTGAAAAATTACAAGAAATTAAAAATTTTGGTCAAAAATCAGCTGATGAAGTATTTGATGCTTTAAAAAATAAATTAGGAATTACTTTAAAATAATTATTTTATTTATAAACAAAAATTATGAATAATACTTTTATTCCTTCGTCGGGATATAATCAAAAAACTTGGTATTTAATTGATGCCAAAGATAAAACTTTAGGGCGACTTGCAACTGAAATTGCTACGATTTTACAAGGAAAAAATAAAGTAAATTATTATCCTTCGGTTGATATTGGTGATTATGTAATTGTTACTAATGCTGAAAAAATTTGTGTAACTGGTAATAAAAATAAGCAAAAATTATATTATCGTCATTCAGGCCGACCTGGTGGAATGAAAATTGAATCATTTAAAGATTTACAAAAACGGCTACCAGAACGAATTTTAGAAAAAGCTGTTAAAGGTATGTTACCAAAAAATTCATTAGGTCGAAAAATGTTTACACGATTAAAAGTTGTTCAAGGTAATGATCATAAATATTTAGCACAACAACCTAAAACAATTAATATTTAAAAAGAATTATGGTTACAAATTTTAATCTTAGTTTTCAAAAAACAAATATCGGAATTGGGCGTCGAAAACAAGCAACAGCGCGTGTATTTTTAAATGAAGGAACTGGTAAAATAATCATTAATAATGTACCAGGTGAAAAATATTTACAATATAATACAATTTATTTAAATAATATCTTAAGTCCATTAAAAATTTTAGGACTAGAAAATCGATATGATGTTATTGTTTTAACTAAAGGTGGTGGATTAACAGGTCAAACTGATGCAATTAAATTAGGCGTATCTAGACTTTTATGTCAAATTAATTCAGATAATCGACCAATTTTAAAAGAAAAAGGGTTCTTAACACGTGACGCACGTATTAAAGAACGAAAAAAATATGGTTTGCGAAAAGCTCGAAAAGCTGGGCAATTCTCAAAACGTTAAAATTTATTGTCATTCAAAAATTCATTTTATTATGTCAAAAACAGATATTCATCCAAAATGGTATCCTGAAGCAAAAGTTTTCTGTGATGGGAAAGTCGTTTTTACTACAGGCTCAACAAAACCAGAATTAAATGTTGATGTTTGGTCAGGGAATCATCCATTTTATACGGGTTCTCAAAAAATTATTGATAGTGAAGGCCGTGTTGATCGCTTTATGAAAAAATATGGATTAAAAACTCAAGAAAAATAAATTATGCCAACAATACAACAATTAATTCGTTTAAAACGAAAACAAGTTAGTAAAAAAACAAAATCACCTGCATTAGTTAATTGTCCGCAAAGACGAGGTGTTTGTACACGTGTCTACACAACAACACCGAAAAAACCAAATTCAGCGATTCGAAAAGTAGCACGTGTTAGATTAACATCTGGATTTGAGGTAACAGCCTATATTCCTGGTATTGGTCATAATTTACAAGAACATTCAGTTGTATTAATTCGTGGTGGTCGTGTAAAAGATTTACCTGGTGTTCGCTATCATATTATTCGTGGTGCTTTAGATAGTGGTGGTGTGAAAGATAGAACACAAGGCCGATCAAAATATGGTGTAAAAAAACCTAAATAAAATAAATAAATTATATGTCACGTCGAAATATATCTAAAAAACGTTTTCCTGAACCAGATCCAGTTTATAACAGTTATTTAGTTAGTTTATTAATTTGTCGGATTTTAAAATCAGGTAAAAAAAATCTTGCACAACGAATTGTTCAAGAAGCATTTCAAATTATTAAATTACGGACAAATCAAGATCCATTAGAAATTTTTGAAAAAGCTGTTAAAAATGCTAGTCCAATCGTTGAAGTTAAAGCACGGAGAATTGGTGGTTCAACTTATCAAGTACCAATTGAAGTTAATGGCTTTAGAGCAACTAATTTATCCTTACAATGGTTAATTAAATATGCTCGTCAACGAACAGGGCGTACAATGGCAATTAAATTGGCCAATGAAATTATCGATTCATCAAATGAAATTGGTGGTACTATTAAACGAAAAGAAGAAGTACATAAAATGGCAGAAGCAAATAAAGCTTTTGCTCATTTCCGTTATTAATTAATTAAAATTCTCGCTAAAAGCTAAATATATAAAATATTATTAAGGATTTAAAATGGCACGTGAAAAATTTGAACGTACGAAACCACATGTAAATATTGGTACAATTGGGCATGTAGATCATGGTAAAACAACATTAACAGCAGCAATTACTGCAACTTTATCATTAGGTGGAACAGCTTCATTAAAAGCATATGATGAAATTGATGCTGCACCAGAAGAAAAAGCACGTGGTATTACAATTAACACAGCGCATGTTGAATATGAAACAGAAGCACGTCATTATGCCCATGTTGATTGTCCAGGTCACGCAGATTATGTAAAAAATATGATTACTGGGGCAGCTCAAATGGATGGAGCTATTCTAGTTGTATCAGCTGCTGATGGTCCAATGCCACAAACACGTGAACATATCTTATTATCAAAACAAGTAGGTGTACCTGATATTGTTGTATTTTTAAACAAAGAAGATCAAGTCGATGATGCGGAATTACTTGAATTAGTTGAATTAGAAGTTCGCGAATTATTATCAAATTATGATTTCCCTGGTGATGATATTCCAATTTGTCCTGGTTCAGCACTACAAGCTATTGAAGCTATTACAGCAAACCCTAATATTACAAAAGGTGAAAATCCTTGGGTAGATAAAATTCATGCTTTAATGGATGCTGTAGATGCATATATTCCTACACCAGAACGTGATATTGAAAAAACATTCTTAATGGCAATTGAAGATGTTTTCTCAATTACAGGACGAGGAACTGTAGCAACAGGTCGTATTGAACGTGGAGTATTAAAAGTAGGTGATAATGTTGAAATTGTTGGTATTAGAGATACACAAACAACAACAATTACTGGTATCGAAATGTTCCAGAAAACATTAGATGAAGGGTTTGCTGGTGACAATGTTGGTATTTTATTACGTGGTGTTACACGTGAAGATATTGAACGTGGTATGGTATTATCACAACCAGGAACAATTACACCACATACAAATTTCGAATCAGAAGTGTATGTATTAACTAAAGAAGAAGGTGGACGTCATACTCCATTCTTTACTGGTTATCGACCACAATTTTATGTTCGTACAACAGATGTAACAGGTTCAATTACACAATTTACTGCTGATGATGGTACAGTTGTAGAAATGGTTATGCCTGGTGATCGAATTAAAATGACAGCAGAATTAATTTATCCAGTAGCAATTGAAGCAGGAATGCGATTTGCAATTCGTGAAGGCGGGAGAACAATTGGAGCAGGGGTTGTTTCAAAAATTTCTAAATAATTAAATATATTTATGTTAACACAACAGACAGAAAAAATCCGTGTTCGATTAGAATCATTTAATCATGAATTATTAACTGAATCATGTAATAAAATTATTGAAAATGCAAAAGCAATAGAATCAAATATTGTTGGTCCAATTCCATTACCAACTGATAAACGAATTTATTGTGTTTTACGTTCACCACATGTTGATAAAGATTCACGTGAACATTTTGAAATTCGAATTCATAAACGAATTCTTGATATTTATTATGATACGTCAATTAATATTATTGAATCATTATCAAAATTAGATTTACCAGCTGGTGTTTTATATCAAATAAATTTATTAGCATAAGTACAAAAAAAAAAAGGTTACTCGTAATTTACGAGTAACCTTTTTTTTGTACTTAAAATAATTAAATAAATAAAAAATA
>Ga0163111_10000178_pt1 | contig 37474 bp, 27 predicted proteins | sample CRUFie1St18metaG_FD_109645 | JGI IMG/M metagenome (GOLD analysis project Ga0163111, IMG submission 109645) | Marine microbial communities from the Costa Rica Dome - CRUD Field 142mm St18 metaG | ecosystem: Environmental > Aquatic > Marine > Oceanic > Photic zone | place: Costa Rica: the Eastern...
ACGCAACGGAACTGGGAAACGCACACAGGTTTCCGGTGCACCTTTTAACTGCCACCCGCGCTTCTAGATCGCCCGAAAACATACCCATGTGGAATCGGGTCGCCCGATTCCACATGGGTTTGGCACCCAATGCCATTTTCTTATTTGCCTAACTTTCAGGAGACCGACATGGTCATGGCGCAGCTGCAAACCTTGGTGGACAGTGACAAGATTGAATGGCTGACGCCTGGAAAGAATTACATTGCCTTGCGGGTGGCAGAGGCATCGGCCCCTGTGTTCATCAGGTTCACTGCCATCACCGGCGAGGATAAAGACGACGACAGCAAATCAAACCTCGTTAAGGTCACCGCGGTCAGCCCCGAGCGCCACAAACCATTTATGATGGAGGAAAACGGGGAGAGCAAGGAACACATGCAATTCCTTCACCGCCGCATCTTGAAAGACGGCTGGTCCGTGTATGATCGTCTTGCTTTTTTTGACCTCTACGAAGAACGTCGTCAGTGAATTCCATCTCCCCGATTTCTGTTAGCAGTGGCTTCCCCGAAGATCTAATGCATTAAAAAATCTTTCGAGCACTTGGCTCTCCCCCCAAGTGCTCGAAAGATTTTTGCAGCAAATGGATCTCCGCCGCGAGATTCAAATCGGTGTCCCCGATTACTGTTAGCAGTGGCTTCCCCGAAGATCTAATACATTAAAAAATCTTTCGAGCACTTTGCGCTTCCCTCAAGTGCTCGAAAGATTTTTGCAGCAAATGGATCTCCGCCGCGAGATTAAATTTTTAATCGGGGACACCGCTATACTATAACACGCCCCCTATTTCAATCCTCGCCGTCCGACGCCGGGTAGAGCGTTTCGATGAGGCCGGTCGCGTCGAGCACGTCGAATCCCACCAGCCTCGCCTCGATGAGTGCCTTGAAGATCTCAATGGATTCCGCGCAGAGCGGCGCGTTGTCGATGGCATCGCGCCGCTCCTCCATAACCTTGACTGCCGCCGCCTCCTTCTCCTTCTTGGCCTTCTCCTCCTGCCGCTTGTAAAGATGCTTCATGACGCTCGTCTTGCTGTTTTCCTTCTTTGCTTTCACCTCTTTGACGCGGTTCTGATACGGCGCCTTGGCCCTGCTTGCGGCGGCGTTGGCCTTGGCGCACACGTTCGCAAGGGTGCGGTACTGCAGCACCTCCTTGAGGAGTAGCACCTCCTCGGCGAGGGTGTCGTAGAGCGGGGATTCTCCAAGCTCCACCGCGGCACGCAATAGGGCGCTGGGGTCAATAGCAACCTCCTTGCCGTAGCCTTCCACGTCAAAGAGGCGCTCGCGCCGGTGCGCGGCCGCCACGTCCTCGGTGTCGAGCGTCACGAGATCATAGTACTTGGCGACCTTTTGGTGCTTCAGCCGACGCTTGCGCAGATCCTCGTCGCTCTCGGCGTCCAGCGCGGAGATGCGCTTGTTGCGCGCCACGCGACCGAGGCGCTGCGCGGCACTCGCAATACCGCCATCCGCCTCGACTACCACGAGAAAGCAGCACGACTCGCGGTGCACGTCCATGGAGCTGTACCCGACCTGCGTGCAGATGAGGCCGTCCATCTCTCCCGCGTTGAAGCGGTGCACAATTTCGTTGTTTCGCTCGGGCGTGTGCGCCTCGTCCTCGCCGTGCGCGCTCCCGCCCGACATGATCTCCCACTGCGACCCCAAAATCTTACCGACGACTCTGGCGGTGAGGAGATGCGTAACGAAGACAATCCCCGCCTGGCCCATGGCCTTGTGGGTCGCGCAGATCGCCTTGACCATGCTGAGCTTGCACGGGTTGAGAGAGGCGATGTACTTCTTGTCGGCGCCGGACGTCATCTCGTACGCTTTGCGGAACACCGGCGTCAGCGTGACGTCGATCCGCGCGCGACGGATTTTGGCAATGAGCCCGGCCTCCTCGAGCTCGCGGCAGCTGATCCTGAAGATGACCGGATTGTCTCCTGCAAACCACCCAAACGCCTCACGCTCGTGTTCCTCACGGCTTTTGTTCAGATTGTACTCGTTGCGAAAGGGCGTCGCGGTGAACGCAAGCCCGCGCGCGCCCGAGTTGTGTAGGAGCGTGTTGATCAATTTCATATACGTGTCCGCGGGAATGTGCTGCGCCTCGTCGAAAAATAAGCACTGCCATGGCATTCCAAGCACCTTGTCGCGCGCGTCCTTGGACGCCTGGTTGCGGAGCGATTTGGAGTCGGCAAACATGGCGTACGTTGTGATGAGGAACCCGAGGCCGCCTCGAGGCAGGTGCTTCTCCTTGCCACAGTACAGGCAAATCTGCGACTTTGGTATGAGCGTCGTGTGCTCCTTCATCGACTCCGCCAGCTGGTAGCAGCCCTGTGCCGTCGGGCAGAAGAAGGCGCAGAGATGGTACGTTTCGATGGCGTACTTGATCATGACGGCGCTCTTACCGAGCGCGCACGGCCCTGAAACAATTCCATTCTTGGGATGGGTGCGCTTGATGGCGCTGAGCATTTGCTCCTGGGGTTCGCTCATCTCGTTCCAGGGAGATCCCATCCGCATGTGGAACGGTGGCATAATTGGTTCCTCCATTGTACCGGTAAAGGGTTTTCGGGCGATCGTGCAGCCGACCCGTGGTCCGCCGCGCGTTACGCTGCTGCCGTGTGCACGAGTTGCAAGCGCGGTACTATAATGGCGCCGTGGTTTCCCGTTCCATTTGGATGGAATGCAACGTTTTCAAATGCGCGCGCATGCACACTTGCACGCTTCCAATTCCAAGAAGGCGTTCCAGAAAAGGGCTGCTTGGTGCGCACAAGGCTACGTGGATTTCTTTTTCACAGACAACGCCACAAACGCCACGTACACTTGTGTGTGTGTGTGCTTGTTTGCACGCAAGAAACGTCTATGAATCCTGCATCCGAGCCACTTCCTCGCCCGTCGCCTTGGGTAGCTTCATGAGTATCCGAGCCAATTCCACAATCTGAGCGTCTTCCTGCAACTGAGCCACTTCCCCAACCATCGCCTTGGATATCTCCATGAGCTTCTTGAGATATGTAACAGTGTCCTTGAGCATCCTGGCAAAGAGAATCAGGCGTTTGCGATTTTCTTCGCCGCTGCTCAGGTGTTTGCCGGTGTATCGTTTCAGGAAGATTTCCAAGCGGGCCCACTGGATCTGGTCGATGTATGGTTTGAACTGCCTGCTCAATGGGGTATTTTGATACTCGGGCGAGCTTGCCTTGACCCCTAACTTGTAGGCGTCCGCCATCAGCTCGCTGATCTGCAACTCCAATGGGTTCGCGGCGTCCCTGGCCTTTTGTTCCTCCAGCCTGGCATTCCATGTCTCCGTGTCAGCTTTGAGCTCATTTATTCTCGCCAAGGTCCTTGCAATCCCCTCCATTTGCAGTTCATAAAACTCAAACATCCGAACGGCATCCTCGTCGCGGTCATAGGTCAATTCCCGCTCATCAACGCTGGCCTTGTATGCTTCCTCCAACTCTTTGTACCTCTCCTCCCTGGGTTTCTGCGTGAACTTGTAGCACAACTCAAAGAACCACTTCTCCTCTGTGTAGTTCGGTGGCTTGGTTCGCGTCTCTTCAGGGAAGAAAGCCGCGGTAAGCTTCTTGTATCCGCCGTCCACGCACGACTTCTTGTTTTCCTTGCTTAGATTGCACCACCTCGCCGCGGCGCGGCACGCATCCTCCGTATCTCCTTCCAGGAGTTTGGACAAAATCTTTCCCGCAATGACGGTTCCGAACTCCCTGGTCGTCGATTGGGCAATTTCATCAATGTCACCCGCATCTTTATCCAGGAGTTTGGACTCAATCAATCGCCTAAGGTCGGTGTTTTGCAGGACCTGTTGCTGGGGAGATTCCTCGACCAACTGCGACGACCCCGCCTCGGCGTCGTTGGTTACACCCGTGGGGCAGAGGGTCAGTCGGCCCAGATCGGGCAGCGACATTCTACCCACCTCCTCCTCCGCCCTTTCGCCTCCCCTTCCACTCTACAACTGCGCGTAAGCTCTTATTTCTATTCCATTGTCGTGGAACTGCGATTGCGCTATTGCTGGGCAGTTCCGTGCGGGCCTTGCAACACGTGAAGCGTGGGTGAGGGAAAGGTCGCGTGTAGGACGATGGCGCTGGATATAGAGGTGGAGGCGATGGAAGCGATGCTGGAAGCGGTGGCCTCCGCGTCGTTGGAACCCATCAACGAGGACGCGTGTGAATGGATCAAGGGTTTGGGAAACAACCGCGTTGGACGCCAGCTCCGTAACCACATGGCATGCATGGCAATGGACACGGGCAATCGCACGAATGACTGCGCCTCCACCGAGGCGAACGGAAACGAGCGCGTCTTCGTGCACGCGATGGCGCGCAGCCTCATGCGTCAGCAGCCCCTTCCCTGCGGCCTCACAACCCCAATACCGCGCTACATTGCGCTCCTCAACCTCTCGGGCGAGCGATCGCTCGTGTACTCAAACAACCCGGCACTGATCCGGTGCTTGTGCACCAACTCGTCGTGGCTGCGCGGCAGCTCGCTCTGCGAAGCCCTGGCCAAGTTTGAGAACTTTCCGACCAAAACCGGTGAAGGGCGTTTTGTGCTGCTGACGTACAGTTTGCCATGGCAAGCGGGCACGGATGCGGCCTTCTGGCACTTGTCAGCGTGCGAGATGAGCGAGGCGCAGGTGGACAAGGGAGTGGGCTGGTCGCTCAAGGACCGGATTATGCAGTTCACCAGCCGATCGGCAGCGCCGCACAGAGGCAAGTCGGTGCTCGACGGGCATGACGTATTCCTGCCCATTCGCGGGCCAGACATGCCACATCTGCCGATCGTGGATGACAAGCAACTCGACGACCTTGCCGAGTCTTACAGCGCGGTCAACCTCGACCTCTTTGGGGATGCCGCCTGTCAGCAACGCGGCGCGAAGCCCGATCGAAAGATTCAGGTGCTGACCGAGTCAGTACAAATCCTGCAAGACCAACGCGCACGCGACCAAAAAGAGCTCAGGGAGGAGAAGGAGCGGGTGAAGGCACTCAAGGACGAGCACAAGGAAGCGCTTAAGAAAAGGGACACCAAGTTCAAGGAGGCGAGCGAAGCACACAAGGTCGAGCTCGAGTCGCAGCAGAACACGGCCAAGGACATGCTCGGACTCAGCCGACAGCAGAATGACACCTTTGCCGCAGAGATCGTGTCGATGCGTCAATCGGCGTCTGCAAAGGCCGTGGAGCACCAGAAGGAGGTGGAGGAGAACGACAAGCTGCTGGACAAGCAGAAGAAGATGGAGCGGCAAAGAGAAGCGAAGGAGGCACTATACAATGCAGCACTGTCCAAGCACGTTGCCACAATTTCAAGTTTGGAGAGAAAGCTTGAGAAGAGTCGCGAGGAGCTCGGAACCATTGGATCGGCATTAGAGAAGAAGCACGCCGCCGCGATCGACAAGCTGCGACGGGAACACGAGGAAGCCCTTGAGCGCCTCACCGGCGCGCTCGAGAGCAAGAAGCGCATCATAAATCAGTTGAGCGAGAACAACGATCGCAAGGATGTGGAGAAGGAGTCGCTGCAGACGCACACGGATGAGCAGGCCGTGCGCATTCGCGACCTAGAGGCCTCGCTCGCCGAGGCGGTGACGGAGTGCAGGCGGCTCGACACCGAGCTCACAAAGAGGCCCAGGTCGCGCCACAAGCAGACAAGCACGCCCACCTCGCGCAACGCGTCGACGGCCACTCACCACTGTGCGTCGACGCAGACGACCCCGCCACCCGCGCCAACACCACGACTAGAATCGGTTCCGGTTCCGGTTCCGGCGCCGGCGCCAACACCGGAACCGGCACCGGCACTTGAAAAAGCATTGGTGCCAGCCGTGGGAACGCAGGTGGTGACGGAAGTGGCGCGATCGACGATGGCGCCGTTCTCTTACCAGGCGGCGATCAACATGCTGCAAGAACTGGTCGTGAACACAGGACACGGCGACTGCAACGCGCAGTCCACCGCCCACTTTCCTACGCACGAGGCCCAAAACGGCTACATGCGGCCGCTTCCTTACCCGCACTTTATGCCGGCCACAAATGCACAATTTCACCCCTATCATCCACAAGCACACCCGTCCCAGTACATACCTACCAACGTGTACTCCCGTCCCTCGTCCCAGTACTAGCCGTTGGTTGCATCCGTAGGTTGTGGCAACGGCGCTAGACGAGACGATTCCAAGTAGAGCTGCAGACCGATAGCCACTGCAGTAAACGTTGCATTGAGTTCCACTTTTGCTCGGTTGGATATCTCTAAAAATTCTTGCCTCTGACGAGGCGTGAAGGTGTCAGGAACGTCGCGAATCTCCAATGGCGCGGGCTCTGCGAGCAAAGCGCAAGGCACCATCAGCGGAAAGCGAAGCAGAGGAGTGCGTGTGTCCCATATGCATGGAGGGCACCAAAGCAAACCGCTTCTGCTTTCCGTGCGGCCATTGGATCTGCGCGCCGTGCAACGACGAGATGCTCGGGCACAACTTCCTGGCGTGCCCCACCTGCCGCACGCCGCGCGAAGGCGTGAGTCAGCGCCAGGTGGATGCAGCCAACGATGCGCGCGTGGCACGGCACGCGGCGCAGGAAGGGGGTGGGCAGCAGGTGCAATTCATATTCTTCCCAGACGAAAGCCAGGGAGCAGACCCGTTTAGGTCACTAATGCAACCGGGAGCCCCCCAAAACGAGAGTGCCGACGACTTTCTACTGGCGCAGGCAACTGCGGCGGCCTCGGCAGTGCGATCTGTGATGCCGCACCTGGCCGAGACGTCCGGCCCGGTGCTGCGACTCAGCGGACCGCTACGCGCTCTGGTCGACCGGCTGCTCACACCCAGCTCCATTGAAGAGTTCTTAGCGCAGCGCGAAACGGTGCGCAGGCACCCCAGAAGGAGTCGTCGTCGGCTTTGAGGCGAATTGTGGCAGTGGCGCGTAAATCATATTTTTCTTCTTTTAAAAGACACTTCTTTACTCACACAATGCGCGCTTATATTCGCATACGCTCAAACTTGAACAGCTCGTCGACCACCGAGCGGGTCTTCTGAGACTCGTGGCGACGCAGGTGGTGCAAGTGCGGAATGGGGCCCTTGTTACGGATCGTTCCCAGTGCCGGGCTCCTGAAAGCGGCGTCGGTGGCCTTGAGCCTCTCGTCTGCGTACAGGTTTGCTCTTAAAATTTCGTCGACCCCTTCTCTGAATCGGCGGTCAAACTCCAACTGAACACCCTGTGTCTCGCTCAAATCCTCCTTCCCCCCCAATAATTTGTTTTCTTGGGTCTTGACCTTGTTCATCCAAACTGCGGTGTATTGCTTGAAACGCTCTTGATCCTCGGCATTCCATCCCCAGCTCCGAGCCACCAGCTTGCGTTGCTGTGCCACGGGCCATTCGCTTCTGTTGGCTTTGATCCATTCGCGAACCTGCACCATCTTTTTCTCTCCAAGCTCTTCGGCTGGACCCCCGTCGTAACGATCGTCGTAGATGTGGCTTGGCATTCCGCCCGTCATCGCATATTGCTGGTTGGTCAACAAAAAGTACCATTCGATGTCCGCCTTTGCTACGTGTGGAATTGTGCGAGTCAGCATCGCCATGCGACGAATCCAAAATTTCCCCGCCCTGATTCGGTATTCGCTGTTGAGCTTTGCAAAGAGATCCAGGATCTCTTTCGTGGCCTTCTCCCTCATAATCGGTGTGGGCCCATGCATCCAGTCAGCCATAGCTTTCAGCTCTTCGTCGGTGGGATACTCAAGCTCTTTGTCGACCTGTCCTTTGAGGGAGTAATAATATGTATCGTGATCCGCAATCCCAGGCTCTTTATCGTAAGTATCCATTGCGTCCACAAAGCCGGCCTCCTCCTCCTCGCTTTCTATTGCGCCGGTGCGTGCCACGGGACCCTTGAGGCGCATGTGCGCATTACCGGCCGCGAGCACGGCATCGAGCCGCGTGCTAGGCGCAATGCGCGCCGCGGACCCAAACGGCATGGGGCGTGGCTCTCTTGACAGTGCGCACGCTTAAACGATGTTATCTGTCACTAAACTTAAAGACCGTTACGAACGCTTCAACGTTTCCGCTTCCATCTTCCTCGCTTTCTCCCAAAACAAGCGAATCCTGTCATACTTGCGCCACGGGGCCGTGCCCTTCTCGTAGCTTTCGTAGCTTGGCCAAAGAGTAAATTGGGCGACTTCAGGCATTTGGGGCTTGTTAGGAAGCGCCGCAACGCGCGTTTTTGGGCCGAACTCGTACAACGCGCCCATTCCGAGGTGGGCCTCCAGCAGCTCTTTCAACGCCTCCATCCTCTTGTGTCGGTTTGTGTTAGTTGCCTCTTTGGAAACGCCTTTCAATTTCTGCCAAGCGTTGATCTCGTCCGACGCAAACTTGTCCGCAATCTTCTTGATCTGGTCGGGCTTGAGCTTGCCCATGACGATCTTGACTTTTGCTTCCGCCTTCTTGGCGTCAGACATGGTCATGGCACTACGCAACTCGTTTGAGGGGTCGCTCTTAGTAAAGAAACCGGCAGTGGCCACCTCCTGATGGTGGTGGCGCTCTCCCGCGGCGAGAACAAGCTGAAGTCGTGAGGGCTGCATCCCTTCCCTTTCTTCAGGTATCTTCTACGCACTAAAGAATCACTTATCCAAACGACAACGCGTACTCACGACTAATGCAGGTAAGCGCGGCTGAAAGGAGCGCAACAATGTGCCAAAGTGCGTGCGAGTTCAGTACGGCGCCGCATCCCGGCGAGCCGTCTGAGGGGCACGAGAGGCAGGTCATCGAGCCCTCCACCAGATTACCGTCGGGCCACTGAAACAGGCGGTCGATGCCCATCCCCAACGTGACGGTCACGAACCCTGCAATCTGTAACGCGAGCACTACACGCGCGACGCTGCCACCGAGCACGGCAAACGCAGCGGGAACCGACATGAAGTAGTTGGCAAAGAGCAGAAGCGATGTTGCTTGCCGCATCTGAATGTGCGCCAAGTCGCGGTGGCCGAAGGAAAAGAGCCCACGGCTTAGCAGGCAACCGTCTTTGGAAAAATTCACAATCTCGTGTGGAAACCACGTCTTTTCACCGGGGGTCATGCCCCTTCGCCAGATGAAGAATAGGATCAACAGGAACGCGGCGGCGGGCAGGTCAAGAACCGTCTGGTACGGCACGTTCACAAACCCGCGAGTGGCCACCGCGATGTCCGCCGTAGTGGCCACCGTGATGCCTGCGTAGATGCCCGCGTAGTCGAGCACCCGCGTGACCATGGCAAACTTGAGATCGGGCGCGGTCGCGTGGTACACGCTGCTGCTTAAAAAAACGACGGAAATCGTCCACGCCGCCGCGCTCGTGAGTCCACCTGCAAGCCGCGCGTCGTCTCGCACCAGGATTTGCCGAACAATGGCGTAGATTGCAAATAGAAACGTGCCCGCAAAGTGCGTCCAGAAGCTCAGCCGCTCATAATGCCCCGTGGGACCCAGCAGCTTAGACACCATCCCCGGTCGACCCGTCACGTCGTTGGAGATGGCCACGCCGTAAAAGAGCTCCCAAAACCGCGCGCATCCCTCCTTGGGACTGTCACTGTTGCCAATGCTGTACTGATCCATGTATCGGCACACCTCGGGTGTGATCTTGCGCTGCAGCACGAGCGCGGCGGTGGACAGAGGCCGAGGCGCGATTTGCGCCACGCCACCAAGAACAGCACCCGCGCCCGCCGCGCTTACGGAACGCGCGTTGCGCAGCGTGAACGTGAACAACGATGGCGCAATGGGTGTTGGGGGCGGCGCCAATGCCGGTGCATCCTTAGCAATGGCGTGCAGCGCGTGGGGAAGCGCCGAGACTGTGCATTTCTCGTCCTGGCAAAAAGCGAGTTTGCCCTCTCGCTTCATCGCTTGACGCACCGCCAACGGTTCCAGGCTGAAGGTGATCGACTTCATAAAAAACGCACACGCGCACGCACACACCGCCCCAGCTGCTTTCTCTCACAAACACGCGCGCGAGTGTGCCGCCGCCCCTCTACCTACCACGCAACCCAAACGGTGATATCCCACGAGAGGGCTAGGCGGCCGGCGATGCAATCCGTCACGCCGGTGCCTTCAAAAGAAGCCACTTTCCGTTGCCGCAACGCTGCAGGGTGTAGCACTCCTTGGGATCGCACGTCAAGAAAGCGTACGAGATGGCGTTGTCCGCGTCGGAGAAGCTCTTGAACTTCAAAGTACCAGATTCTCCGGCGCCAGTGCCTGCGTTGCCAGAAGGCTCGCCCGCGACACCGTTGGCGGTTGCCTTGACGCCGTTTGCGGCCCGCTTGCCTTCAGTCTTTCCAGGCGCCGCCTCCTCCGTGGCCGTTCGCTCCCGCTCTCGCTTCGGCGCGCGGGCCTTGGTCTTGGTCTCGGGCGTCCACAGAAGAAAGTTGTCGTCGTGCTCCTTGATCTTCTCTAGCACGGCCGGCACCTTGTACTTGTTGCCGCTGTTGGTGTTCGGGTTATAGATGGCGGGAAGTGGCCCATTGGGCACCTTGTACACGCGCTTGACAATTTCGTGGTCCAGTGCCAGCATGGCTACCAGCTCCACCTCGTCCTCCTCAGAGAGGCCCATCCACTTCCACAACTCCTCTAGCTCCTTGCCAGAGAGCGGTGGCGCGGAAGGGACGAGTGCCATGAGATTTGTGATGCCGGGCGCGCCGTTGCTTTCCGCGCCGTCCGGCTTGATGCCACCGATCATCATGGTGCTCATGATCTTGGACATCTGCTGGTTGGCAAGCTTGTCCTGCATGAGAAGCCGGTCCTTCTTGCTGGGCACGCTTAGGTCCTCCTTTGTAAACTCGAACAGGTCAGTGCACTTGGGTGCGTACAGAAGCCCGTTTGGGTTGTTTGCCTTCCATTCGGCCCACCGCCCCGTCTTCTCATTCTTGATGATGTACCGGCGCTGCTTTGCCACGTCGGACACGCACGGCGGCTCCTCTCCCTCGCCGTCCGCTTCGACCGTCCCGTCGCACCCGCTGGCCGCTCCCGACAGCGAGTCCAGGTAGTCCTGCTCGACGTCCGGTGCCGGCGTGGGCGGTGGCGGCTTTTGAGGCAGGCTCTTCACCAGACGCGCTTCCTCTTCCTCCTCATCGCTCTCAACTTGGAATTGGTTGGAGGGCGTGGTGGGCTTGGGGCGGACCGTCTCCTTAACTTGCTGCTTCGTCGACTTGGCCGCACCCTGCTTTCCCGCAAGCGCTACCGCCGCAGTCGGCTTGGCTGCCGCGACGGCCTTGCCTCCCCTGGGGCGGCACGCGGCCGGCGCCTTGCTCGGGGCATCCGGAGCGGGAGTCGCCGTTGTCTTTGCTCCCGGCTTTCCAAAGAAGTGTGCCATTATGCCAGACCCACCGGTGCCGGCCTTGGTCTTTTTGGGTGGCGGAGGCGGTTCAGGCGCCTCCTCCTCGGCATCGGAGGGATCCTGATCTGGCACGCAATCCTCCTCGTCCTCATCCTCTTCCTGATCCTTCATCTCCTCCTCGTCCCCGTCATCGGGGCCGCCGCCGTAAGCGTGGTATTGCTCCACGTTGATGTCTTCATCATTTTCGCTGTCATCCTCAGCCCCTCCCGTGCCTGCCCCGAGCACCGACTCGTCGTCGCTCATGTCATTTGATACCATTGGGGCGTTTTGGGTCGGTTTGGGTGGCACGTACAGGGGCTGCTAGCGGCGTTGTCGTTCACACTAGTACCAACAGTTGCAAAACTAAAATCAATCACAAATTGACTCGCGTGTGAAATTTGCAAGGTGTGTCGGTGCATCATTTGGCGCCGACGCTCGTCACCAACAGAATTGCGGCGTTGCCGAAGGATTCCGCCGCGCGCGCTTCCTCCGACAGCGGAAGCTCAATCTTGCCAATTCCATGCAGTGTCGTCTGCGTCGTCAACAGCCCGTCACTCCAGCACTCACCTAGGCAGTTTCGTAGCGCATCCACGCGCATCGCAATGCCAGCGTTGAGCCGCGCGGCAATCACCACGCGCTGGCGCGTGTCAGACGGCCCTAGCTTTTTTGCCAGCATCACGGTGGACTCCACGACGATCTCTCCGTCCGATCCGCGCAACTCGTTGGCAAGCCGGGTGATTACCCTTTGCGCCACGTCGAGCTCGGCGCTCGACAGATCGGGAACGGATTTCTCCAATCGCTCACGCGCGGCCGCAACCTCGCGGCTGTTGTGCGCCGCGGTAACTTCGCCGACACCGCGTCGGCGCTTTTTGGGGCGGTGCTCCTCTTCTTCCTCCGCTCCTTCCTGCTCGCACAACAAGTGCGCCGAGAACACCATCTCGCTTGCAGACGTGCCAATGTAGGTGGGCGCATTGGTCGCGCTCGCAAGTGCACCCACGTTTGAGAAGGACGCTGTCTGTGGAAGCGTGTGCATCGACACACGCTCTTCCTCTAAGGATGAGGAGGTGCAGTTTTGCTCGATTGCAACGTCCGTGAGTGCCCGGTGCTGTTCCAGAACGGTGACCATGGCCAAACACAAATTCTTACACAACCCCGCACACGCACACACTTTGATACACAATGTGTGCAGTTTACACCCACTAGCGATTCGCCCCCATGTTTACCTCTTCATACCAGCCGCCATTTGGCGCACCGCCAGCGTGGTGAAAAGATCGCGCTCCTCCCTAGTGAGGTCAAACTGGCTGCCTCGCTGGCCGTAAATTTCGTCGTGCTCCGACAGTCGGCGCCCCGAACTCGGCGGGGACGGCGGCGGGGGTGACGTGGTCATGTCCTCCTTGTTGTGTTCACCGTCGTTGATCACCTTTGCGATGATGCCGCCCACGATGCTGCCGGACACCACCATGACCGCAATGCCCACACCCACGGACACCTTCATGACCACGGACATGGTCGCTCCCTTTCTCTGCTCTCCCTCTCTCTCTCAATCACACCCGGTGTGTGCTCTTACCTGCAACGCTCCAAGTGTGCCTAATAACGAACGACGCTGCAACACAGACGCTAGCTACGTGTGCGGTAGTTGAGATGCGATTTGGTGCCAGTAAAGGAGGGGTGTTGTCGTGCGGTGATGCAATGCGTTCGCACGTCACGCCGTTGCCGTCGGCGCGTGTTTTAATGGAATCGGTTGGTATCCAGCGCCAGTCAGCCAACCCAAATACCGCTTTTGCCGTGCCACCGCGCAGAGTTTGCGCAACGGCACTCGGAAACGCACGCAGGTCTCCCGCGCGCCTTCCAACCGCCGCCCGCGCTGTAAGATCGCCCGAAAACAAAGCCTAACTGGAATCGGGTTGCCTGATTCCACAACGCAGATGCAACGTGCCATGCGCAAAGCGCGCGCCGGGCAACGGGACTGGTACAAAAATGGCACCGAGCGTCCCGCCAAACGCCGTCTCGAGGATTCCATCGACGACGACTCGGACACCTCCAGTCACACCGGCGATGTGCCCGAGGCCCTGCCAAACGAGGACGTGATGGACCAATACCACGGCGTTGCCAAGATCGCACAACGCGCCGAGTTTGCCATCAACTGCAAGTTCATGGCTCACAAATCGGCCAACCGCGACATCCTCTACCTCGAAACCTCGGCCGGCATGACGACACAGACGCTGCTGGCCCACGGCTTTACCGAATCCGACCTGCACCCCTGCAACTTCAACGGCGAGGCGCTCGCCGGACTCACCAAAAAGTATCCCGGCGTGGTTGTGCACGTGGGCGACATCCTGGACGAGTACAAGCGGCAGCGCACGTGGCTGGGAATCTGGTTCGATTTGGAGACGTCGCTTCTGAAGCGGGACTTGCCCGACCAGCCGTGGGACAGGTCGAGGGTGCCGACATTCTCGCGCGCAGTCGTGTGCGCCGTGAGCCTCGTCGCTCGCGGCGTCCGGGGCACCACGGAGCAGTTTGCGGTGGAACTCCAGGCACTCATGCAGAGCGAGCACGGATTCGTCACGTCGCCCCAAATGGCGCGCGCGTACAGCGGCCGGTCGAACAAGCAGAACATGGTCTTCGCATTGGCGCATTACGAGCCGCACACGTGGCACCCAAAGAACTACCTTCACCAGCGCGTGCACGTGCCATTCGACTACTACGGGGCATTCCGGGGCGTGGAGAACTACATGCAGGAGGGTGGCCATCTGGTGGCAACCGTGACCCGCGTCTCTCGCGACGGAAAGGCGTTGCACCTCACCTTTATGAGCAAGCTGGGGTACTTCTTCGAAAACGAGGACAGCGAGCCGCCGGTGGCGCCTGGCGTGCTGGAGCCGTGGATCGTGTGAGCCACACGCTCGGGGAAAAACGGTAGTGAGTTGCCAAGTAACAACCGTTTTTAACCGTAACACGTGACTACCACACTCTCACGACGCATCATACGATACACACAAGTTTTGTAGTACTAAGTATCACGAGTGGCACGTTTGGGCGATCTATGTGCCAGTGACACCTACCTATTCACAACCTTTGCGCGTACAGCATGAACTTTTCCTCTGACCTCACGCCAAACACCCTCGCATCTTCGGTGAAGTGCCGCTTCCAGATCTTCCAGCCGGGCGCAAACTCGCTCGTCGTCCAGAGCGCGCGGCTAAGGTCGTAGTCCCTATCCTGGATGCGCCTGAGGCCGAGCAGGGAGCACTGGTCGTGCGTGAAGAGCCTGGAGTTCATGGCGCGGTAGGGGTCGGTGTGGATGGACAGGGTCCCTCGGTAGTCGGGATCCGCGGCCAGCCGCGCGGCGTTCCTGCGGTCGCGGTCCACCTGGCGCTGGATGCTCTCTGGATCCATGATGTAGCCGTAGCGCGCCACGTTGGAGGCGACGAGCATGCGCGCGTCGATGCGGATCTTGAGCAGGTCGCACTCCCGCAGGTAGGTCGCGTTCTCGCGGCACCACGCCGCGTGCTCCTTGTCCACCGGCTGCTTGCAGAGTCGCCGCAGCTCCTTGCAGCCTTCCGTGCTCCCCTTGAGGCTGTCCCACACCTGGCTGCGCAGCTCCGACGGCAGCTTCTCCCAGCTGCCGTCGCGGCCGTTGAGGCTCAGCTGCTCCAACGGAGGGACCGACATCGGCACGCGCCTCTAGTGTTTGGGACGCGAAACCGCAATTATGAAAACGCGCAGACACATCCACGCACCAATCAGTTTGCGACTTTGGATACGGAGCCGCTCCGTATCCAATGGGGTGTTAAAGAAGGACGCAAAATTAATCGGCGCCTACGCGCGACGAGGGCGCTTTGTGCGCGAGGCGTAACGTCCCATGTCCCATGCCATGCGCATCAGGCCCATGTACGCGTCGTCGACGGCGCCATTGATCTCCATCGCACCCGTGATGTCGGCCTCGCGGGCCTCGATGTCCCCTGCCTCGACGGAGCGCTGAAGGCGCCGGATGAAGAGAATTGCCGTGATGGCCTTGTGCCACCGCGTGCACACTCGCGCCCAGCGACGGTGCAAGCCCTTGACAAAGTCGCGTTTCACGCCAATGTCCAGCAAATCGTGCAGCCCCGTGTCCCACCGCAAGGCGTACGATGCGGAGAAGAGCACCTTGCGCGCGCCGTTTGGATGCGCCCCACGCACGGCTTCCATTACCTCCGCAATGAATGCGCGGTCGGAACGGAGCGCGTAGCTTGCAAATCGTATCACGTCAGTGTCAACCTGGGCGCACTCGAGCACAAAATGCTTGTCCTTCAAGAGAGACGCGCACGCGATGCCGGAAAAGAGGTCCTCAAACAAGGGCGTGTCCATGTAGTTCATCACCTCCAGCACGAAGGTGGCGTCGCGCAGCAGCGCAATGCCCGCCAATGTCAAAATCTCGCGCGCACAGATCCCCTTGCCCTTTCTGGTGGGCTGACCAAATTCTTGGAGGCACCAATGCATGAAGGACGCATTGGAGCGGAGCGACGTCGATGCGTGCTTGAGTGCTACGAGCGCGTCGCTTCCTTTCTTCTTGGACTTCATCACCTCCTTGACGAAGCGCTCTTGGGCGTTGTAGCCATGCATGTGCACAAGCAGTGATGCCTTGTACTTTGCGGCACAGAGTGCCACCTCGCGCTCGTGCACTTTGTCTATCCCGTTGATCAGGGGCTTGGGCCTGATCGTTTGCGTTGTTACGTCCATCGTCTCGTTCATGGGCGCCACTCGGTTTGGCTGCAATCACCAATCGCAAAGTCGCAATTCCATTTGTGTGTGTGAATAAACTACGAATGGACACGCAGGGATTAAGAAACAGTCGCGATGTCGCTGCCGCGCCCTGCGTCGGTCTTTGATGCGATGCCCAAGCGAGAGGTGGCTCGCACCGGCATGCTATTCCCGGGCACTGAGATGAGCGTGGAGCAGACAGTGAAAAGCGTAATCGAGATGCCCGATATCGAATTCAATCAATGGCTTGTGCAGCTGGGACCTGACCCCAACTACACGGACAAGGCCTATGCCGACAGGAAGTTTCGCAACGACGTGCTACAGATCTGGATGAAGATGAAAGAGGAAGACACGAAGGCTCAGGTAAAGTACATTGAGGCAGTGCAACAGTCCCTGCACACTGCGGTGAGGGAGGTGGACACGCCCCGCTATAATATGGACGGTTTCGAAGAAATCGGGGGTCCCTCGGACGCGCGGCAAATCTTGGTTGACGCCCAAAAGGACCGGGTGCTGAAGATCGCCGCGCGGGCGGACAAAATTCGTACCGTGATTGCTTATGCAACATAACGTAAATCACATCGGCACGCGCCCGTGTTTAGTCACTCACTACGTTGCCGTACAAGTACACAAACTTTCCCTTGTTCATCATGCACCAGCCGCACAGCATGAAACACTTTTTGGCGTTGGGGTCCGACCGCGTGCACCGCGCGGTCTGCACCACGGCGAGGCCTTCTTCCGACGTATCCCCGCACCGCTCGCACGCCCAGTGGTCGTCGTCGGCGGCGAGGTACGCGCGAATGTCCTTGACGCGTGGAATGTATTCCTCCACCATGGCGAGAATGCCACCACCACCGAAGGCACCCGCACCAGTTGCAAGGCTTCAGTAGACGCGCGGACCTCAAAGCCCGTTCCAGTTTCCGTAAGAATAGTTCTTTGGCCAAACGCACTCGGGCGCCTTGAATTCCACGTCGATGCGGTCAGGCAGCTCCTCGGGCGCGTACGCAACGGCCTCCTCCCAGCCTTCCATGTCACGCTCATAGCCCTCGTCCGCCATACCGCTTGCCGCCGGGGTGCCGAGGCGCACGAGCAGCTCGAGCTCGCCCTTGGTGATGACCCACGGGTCGTCCGGCGTGCCCTCCTTGTTGGTGAGGTCCCGCGGCAGGAAGCCCTGAAGGCGCGCCTGCGTCTTGAACCAGAGGTCGCAAAAGGTGCGATGGATCGTGCGGCCCTCGTCGAAGGCGCGCACGTGGTGCATCATCTGGCGCACGTGGTAGCGCCGAAAGTTGTACAGCGAGTCCTTGTCGTACGGCTCGAGGCCGTCGCGTTCGCCCCTCGCTTCCACGGCTCGGAAGTCTTCGATCTCCGGGTAGTCCTCCTCCTCGCTGGTAAACCCCTCGGTCTCCTCGTCCGTGTCGTACACGTAGTCGGAATCGTCGCTCGAGCGCTCCGCCTCGTCCTCCCGCTCTCGCTCCTCCTTTTCCTCCCACTCTTTCTCCTCGAGGTGTTCCTCGTACCGACGCTCGTTGTGCGCGTCAAAGGCTTGCGCCACTCTGCGGTCTTCCTCGTTCTCGGATTCCATCGTGGCGCCGTTGGACGTCGGGCTCTTGGTCCGGTTTTAGTCGGCTAGCAGTTGCAAAGTTTAATGGAATGCAATTCATTTCAAGTACCACATTACCTAACGCGTGTCACCCCGCGTTCCAAGCCTAGGCGGGCTTGCGGCGCGGCTCAAACCTGAAGAAGTTATCTAAAACGAAGCGCAGGTGCTGGTCCTCGCGCGGGATTCCCACGTGGTTGCGCCCGTCGGGCGGCCAGCCCACCTTTTCGTCGACGGTGTACATCTCGTAGTTGAGCGCCTCGAGAAGCGCCATCACCTCGGCGTGCCACTTGGGCATGGAGATTGGAAACGTCTCGACGGTCACGACGGGCCGATCGCGCCAGAGAGTGCGGTTGGCGCCGCGCAGCGCCTCCGCCTCGTGCCCTTCGAGGTCCAGGTGCGCCAGCACGAGCGTGCGGCCCCGGTTGACGGCGAACAGGGTGTCGACGGTTGTAATCGGGTAAGTGCCGCTGCCCTGGTTATCCTTGTCGCGCCAGCGCGCGATCTGGAGCAGGCCATTGCTCTTCTGCATGTCGTACTCGGCTGGGTAGAACCCTGTGCTCCCGTGGACGTCGCCCAGGGCGAGGTGCTTCACCTCTAGGTTGGGTAGGCGCTGCGCGCGGCCCTCCGCCGCGCGGACGTTCTGCACAAGCGGTTCGAGCGCGAGCACGCGCAGGTTGAGGCGCCGCAGCGCGGTGGCGAGCATCGCGGCCGTGGAGCCGTCGTGTGCGCCCGCGTCCAGGACGTAGCCGCGCGTGCCGGGTCGCGGCCGCCGTAGCCCATCGCGGTCGAAAATGAGCAGCAGCAACGCCCACAGCTTGTACTCCATAGTTTGAAAAAAAACAACCGGTGAGGGCACGAAAGGGCAATGTTACAGTCATTAGCGTATCATAGCGCAGGTTCGTAACTGGAATTGTGTGATGCGCGTGGTGGCCTAGCGGTCGTTACAACTGTGTAAGAACTACGCAGCCCTCATCTCTCAAGCCTAATTGTTCACCAACTTCTCACGGACACGCGTCCATGCTTAAGCGTTTAAGGGTGCACTCGTTGGGGAAGGTCTGAGCGATCGATTCGGCCATGGACAGCAGCTCGCCGGAAAACCCAGCATCCTCAAGCTCTTCTAGCTGACGCTCGTCTTTCAGGTCCTCGAGCAAGCCTTCCACCTGCTTCGCGTAGGGCACGTCAAACTCAAACCCGAGACGCTCGTAGTACCGCACCCGGTACAGAGAACTCTCAACAATCTCTCGCAGCTTATTCTCGTCCTCACCGGCGTCTGTCGCATCCATGTCATCGATGACGGCAGTGTTGCTGTACCACACCTCGTCCAGCTGTGGATACTTTCTGCGAACGATCGCTGCAAACGCAACGATATACCGCGCCACCGATAGGCTGACGCCACTGACTCCTTTCCACGCGTGATGGCCGCGCTCGTCGTTGGCAGTTGCAGATGTTGCGTCTTCGTCTGGTTCAATCATCTCAAAACTGACATTTCCGCTGCGCACGTTGAAGGAGACCACGTCCTGACCCCGGTAGTCGGTGTTGTAGTTGATGTCAAGAATCAACGTTTTGCCGTCGGTAAACGTCGCAAAGTAGCACCGCTCTTCCTCCTCCTCGCTCTCCTCCTCCCTCTCCTCGTCTTCCTCACGAGCCGCCTCGGCCGCCCTGGCGGCCGAGGCGGCCGCCCGTGTTGTTGGGCCTCTCATGCCCGTGGGCGATAGCGCAAGCTGGCCAAGGTTGGGCAGCATCCTCCGATGCGCGTCGCAACGGGGAGAACGGGATGGACGGGACTCTCGACACTCTTGTAATAAGAAAACGCGTCTTATCTTTACACCAACTCCCCGAGCTCGATTTCCATTGTCTCTGTGCGCGACACGGAGCGTGCCGGCCCCACCATGCACAGCGTCTTCTCGGCATAGCGCGAATCCCACACGCCGCGCCAACCGTAGCGCCGCACGTGGTATACAGCGATACCCACAGAGCCCATCACGCCCATCGACATACACAGGTTGACGAGCACAAGCACCTCTGGTATCTTCCGATACTCGTTGAGGTGGATCCAGTTGGTGTCGATTAGGCACCCCGCGAGCGCCATAAACGTGCATGCCATTGCCGCAACAACTCCAAAAGGGCTGGTCAACTGCACGACGCGCTTTATTTTGATCCGCACGTTCGCGTAGGGCGCGCCGCAAACGGCGCACGCAATGCCTGTCTGCGATTCCAGCAACTTTACGAAACACTCGCGGTGCACGTATCGATTCCTACACAGGCACTCCGACCGGAAGAGCGGCGGCGTGCTCTCGGTGCAGATGAAACACTCGGGTTCGTCCTCCTCGTCGGGCATCGCGCACAAACGCGGTGTCACAAGTCGCAAAAAATGCACGTAAAATGGTACGCGCGCTGTTTGGGTTCCAAGGAATGCAGGCAGTCGTCCCAGCCCAACCTTTCTAAAAATGGAAGTGTTGGGGCGCGTCGACCCCACACTTCTAAAAACGGAAGTGTTGGGGCGCGTCGACCCCACACTTCTAAAAACGGAAGTGTTGGCCGCGCACACGCCTCATTTTCCGGTGAAACGCTAATCTTACACGGTCCAAGATTGCAATCGCAAACTTGGTTAGGCCGCTGCGCCCCAAACCATGCCCTTCTACGCCAATCACGCTTCGTTCAAGGAACACCACGACATCGCGGATGAATTTGCACGTGAGGTTGTCAAGAGGGCGATCGCATTCGCAAGCGAGGTGCCGCTTCCAGACAGTGCAGCAATGCGCCCCAATAGCAATACGCTTGTCTCCAAGCACGTCGAGGCACAGCTGGCCTACATGAAGGACACGAATTACTTGTTTGAAAACTCTCGGCCAAATTTGGCGCAGCGCACCACCGATGCGCTGGAGACGCTGGCCAACGCACATGCCGAGCGTGGCGTGTGCGTCAGAGTAGCACAGCCGTGGCACCGCGACTAGTAAGGTGTTAACTCTTTTTTGGCTTTTTTACGCCGCACCTCTCAACGACACGCATCAGTCCTGCTTACACTCCTGCTGGAGCACGCGCAAGCTCACTTTAGTGAACGTGGGAAGGCTGGTGCAGACCAGTCCGAGAAAGATGGCATATTTTATGACGCGCGTGTCGCCCGTCTGCGAGCGCGCGAGCGAGATCGCCGCGGGGTTGACAAAGAGTAGCGAGAGCGTGCCGGCCGTGGCGACGCCCTGCAGCATCCACGTGAGCGTAGCGATCCACAGCGTCAACTGGTGACACTTGAGGTGCTTGCGATTTCCGTTGGTGGCCGAGACGGCCATGGCAGCGACCATGGCCGCACTGAAACAGATGCGCGTGCATACGGCAAGACTGATGAGTAGGCCTATGAGAAACCTTCCGATCGAGGCGAAGTTGTCCACATCAGTTCCGAGCAGCGGCGCATCTGAGAAGAGAATAAGCACTGCCCCCGTGACGTCTATGACCGACATGGGGCCACCTAGCGTCGTTATGGGCGCTTCGCGCTCGTCGCGCAGGATGAGCCCGTATCGTAGGCAAAATTGCCCAAACGAGCACGCGATGCCAAGAGCCTGAAAGCCGATTACCATGCCTTGCCTATCGTCTGCCAACGTGCTCGCTGCAAAAGCGAGTACCACCAGCCGCGAGGTCCAGGCCGCAATACTGATCAGCGCGTCGACCCACTTGTCAAACTGGTCGTACGTAGAGACGGCGTTCTGAGGCGTGATGTCGTCTGAAAAGGCGTTACGACAATGGAGTGCGTCGATTACGTTGATGAGCAGCCAGCGCGAGCTGGTAGCATTCTGCGAGCCGCGCACGAACACCACGGCCGCCGTCAGTACGAGAACGAGTAGGCGCATGATTGCCGAGGTCAGTGCATCGTTGTAACTTTGCTTGATCTTCCGCAGCGACGTGGCTGGCATCGAGATGAACGTGCCGCTGCCATCGGCTTCAAGGTCGATACGCATGCGCCGATTAGAAAGCCGACGAAACGGCACTGACGCATCCAGGTGGCACCGCCCAAGCGCGAGCCCACCGCAGTCGGTGTAGTAGATGTCGCGCTGGTGCGCGAGCTCTTCCAGCAATGCCGAGCAGTTTTCGCCCGCCTCGACTACGGCACGACGCTTGTCCAGTATGGCACTGCCGTACTCGTACAAGAACGTTCCACTCAGGCTGAGCCACACCGATGCTTCATTTGCCGCACTGGCCTCAAATAGTAGTACGGAAGCGTCACGCAGCGTGTCGTTGCACCGCGTATCAAATGCGAGGTGCGCATCGTAAGCAAGCAGGTCTGCCTGTGAGGTGGTCAGCGCATCGTCGATCACACGCACATCAAGCGCAGGCATGTCTGCGGGCAGTGGCTGCTTTGGCGCAAAGCACAGATGCGTGGTTGTCAGCCAATAAGTATGGTCCAGAGTGAGCCCAAACGTTCCATCGAGTCCGGCGAGCGCTGCCGGGTTTGCCTCGGCGTAGGCGGCCTGGGAGTTCTGGTACACAAATGTGGTGTGCACGAGCGCCTGATCACTCGTGCTCCCATTAGGCGCTACTAGTACGAGGTCGTGACACAGCTGCGCAAAGTCGCGCGGTGGGTCGAGGTTGTGGCATGCCATCGATAGGCTCTTGTGCATTCGCGTCGAGAAGATGTTGAGCGACGCGTGGCCACTCTGCGTCTCGGTGGCCGTTCCCAGGTCGAGCAACAGTTTGAGGCGCTGCAGTGGCGAACCTACGTCCATGTACACCACCGTCATGTCTGCGCGTCTCCCTGCGCGCAGACAAACGGCATCGTTGTTCAGCTCAGCAAAATCAACATCGGCCCGAGGTGAGAACGACAGCGTCACAACGCCCGTAAGAATGAAGCTGACAAATGCCACCATGAAAGCTGCCGCGATCGTCCACGCGGCCCGTGCACCTTCGGACACTGTGAAAATGTACTCTTTGCGCCGCTCCGGCTTCTTTAGTTTCTTAGGGGTCACGGGAACGTAACCCTTTACCGCCGATAGCTTAAGAGTGTCCTGCACGCTGAGTGGCACTTTGCCCACGGGCGTCGTGGCATGAGTAAACGATTGCATTCCCCCTCCCCCACGCCTTCTATGCAATAAGCCAACCGCGGGATATCACGAGTAAGCACGCCCCGGTGGGTTGGGTGGGAGGGGGAGGGCTCCATGAACGATGCCGATATTTCTGGCATTGTGCTCGTAGTGGTCGGTGTGCTGTGCGTGATTCCGGCCATCTACATCGCCCCGTTGTTCCTCGTCGCCTCGGGTGGCTTCATTGCCGCTGGCATTGTTCTTCTTCTCTCGGCCGGCACCATGTGTTGCGGCAACCAGCAAGCCACTCCCAAAGAGGCAACAACGGCGCCGCTCACCAAGCTTCCCGTGTAACGTACACGTGGTAGTGCGCGTGTGTAGCTCTGCGTTGTTTTTATAATCTTGCAACTTGAAGAACATGCCACCTAAACAAATGGCACAATGTCTGACGGGGAAAGCGACTCGGATTGGTCTGTCTGCTGGCACCAATCCCTGCGCGATGCGGTGGCGCAGGTGAGCACCGCGCTCGGCCCCGGGCTCACCGAGAGCATCTACCAGCACGCAATGGCCGTCGAGTTACGCTCGATGGGCTTCGTCGTGGAGGTCGAGAAGATCTTCGAGATCAAATACGGCAACCAGTCCGTGGGCTTCATCCGCGCGGACCTGGTCGTGGACGGGCACGCGGTCCTGGAGCTCAAGACCGTGGCAAAGATCACGGAAGCGCACATGGTGCAGCTGAACGCGTACATGCGGCAGATGCCCAAACATCCCTGCACGGGCTCGGTGATCAACTTTAAGATTCACGGCGGCGCAGAAATCAAAACGTTAGACAGCGTGATTACGCACTGGAGCAACCAAGTCAGCGACGACTAAGGCAGCGGGTAGTAACACGGGTGTGTGTCAATTCAATTCTTATAAAACTTGGAAAAGACACTGCCCTGGCCTGCCCACACCGCGGGGTCACACCCCAAACTGCAGCTCAAGCGCTGCCTCCATGACCTCTCGATCGTTCTCAATCTCCATCGCGTGGCTCTGCGCCGCGGCCGACTCCGTCTCGACCACCTGACTGGCCACCTGATTGGCGCGCACGCGCTTGTTGCGCTCCTGCGCGGCAAAGGTCTGCTCCATCGCCAGCGTGCCACCACCAAAGTCCACACCACGTACCTTCTCGCCACTCGCAATCATGTGGTTGCGCACGCGGTGGCTCATGCAGAGCCCTTGGTCGTTGACGCGCGCCTCTTCCTCAGGCGTGCGCATGCCGCGCGCGTCGAGCGCCGACAGCGTGAAGCGCTGCCACGTGCTGCGCGCAAAGAGGTTGCCCTCCATCACAAAGCCCGTGTTGACGCCGCGCGTTTCCGCCTCGAACTCGAGCACCTCCGGGTCGTTGGACGCGACGGCGCGACCGTGCGCAAAGGATTCGACGGCCTCGGTCAACTCCTTGCTTGCGCGCGTGTTCTCCACGTGAGCAGAAACGTCGCAGTAGCGCGATTGCTCCAGTGGTATGGGACAGCTGAGGGGAAGCAGGCGATTCGTGTTGCGCTCGACGGTGCCAGGGAAGCGCAGGCAGATGTGCGGCAGCCTCCGAAGCGTCTCGTCCAGCTCCTCGTGCTCGTAGACGCTTGGGAACTTCTTGGTCACCGCTTTGACGTACTTGTGGCAGTCATTGTGCAGCGTCTCGGCCATCTTGAAGGAGAAAAAGATTGCGAGCTGGTCCCACAGCAGCGGCAGCGCATCCTTCTTGGCAGATGGTTCGACACTAGCTCCCGCCGCTTGATCCGTCGCACCCGGCTTGGGTGCGACTCCCGGTGCCCGCGAGTCGGGCTCCGCGACACTGCGCTGCACCGTCGCGAGGTCGGGGTTAGGTGCGTCGCTGGCCAAAGGCGATGGCGCTGGAGTGGACTCCTGCTCTGACGCTTCCACTTCGTTCTCGGGAATTACCACGAAGGACGAGTCCGCGTCCTCTTCGCCCTCCTCTTCCGTGTCCATCGGTGCTGCCATCCTCTGGCGCTTTGCCGTCGCCTCCGCCTGCGCCGTTTCCAGCGCCTTGGCCGCCGCCTTCCGCTTCGCCTCCACCTCCCGACGAACTGTCTCTACAACGTCCATAGCCTCCACTGCGGCGTCGTCCTCTCCGCCGGCCCTGATCCCGTCCACCTTGAAAGATCGTGGCACTTCGGCAAGGTTTCCGTCCGCAATTCCCGGCACGTTGGCCAGGTAGTGCGTGCTCTCCACCACGAGCGAGGCATGCTCGCTTGCGGCGTACTTGTTGAAGTAGATGCCATTTGTGTTTTCGCACTCCATGATTGGGACACCACGCTCAAAGCTTTCCGGCATGATGCACGAGGGCAACGCGCGCCGATCTATCATGTGGTCCAGTCGCTTCTCGCACCCCGAACCGCTCACAAGGGAGTTTTGAGGCCGCTCCACGCCCTTCGGCTTTACGTAGTCGGGGTGCGTCGTTAGGAGGCCCTGCGCATCCTTCACCATCATCTCGACCGGGTTGATGCACGTCGGTGGCTTGGTCTTGTCCTTAAAAGTCTCCGTGCCAATCAGCATGCGCGACCGCGCGTTGAGCGACTCCCGGTCGATGGAGTTGTACCGTGGAATGCGGATCTTGTTCTCCGCGAGGCTCTGTGCCATCATGAAGAGCGTGTCGCGCATGCTCTCGAACGTCATCGATTTGACCTTCATGAGCGAGTACGGCGAGGAAAGACCGCCCTTGGTGAGCTTGTTGATCTCTCGCGCGCTGGTCGACCACACCGTTCTCTTTGTCTTGCCGCCGCTTGGCGCGTCGCCGCTGGCTTCCGCGTTACCAAACACCTTCAGCCGCGCCCAGTTAAAGTCGTAGTCCGCTGGCTCTTTCATCTTGTCCGTGGGGCGCGTCTTGTGCTCCCAATGCCGCGAAGATTGCAAGCCCACCATGGCGTGTTCCCTGTCAAAAGAGGAAGACATCCGCGCCTGCACCACGTCCTGCACAAACTGCTCATCCATGCCGCTGTTGAGCACGTCCTGGACATCGGGCATGCACGCACCGGCTGCGAGCGTAGCGCTGATCTCCTCCCCTGTCGACTCGAGTCTCATCAAACGCTCCTTGCTCGTCGCGTCGACCTTGTCGGTGAGCACCTTGGCGATCTGCTGGTGCTGCCCGGCGGTTTGGGAACGAGGCAGCGACTTGGTCATCAGGCGCTTGCTCAACTCGCAGCGCAGTTCGCGACGCTGACCTAGCTCCCGCGCGCGCTCGGCGCACTTCTCGCGCGTGATAGACTCGTGCATCATGCGCACAAGGTTGGAGACGTTGTTGGTATCCTCACCATTCGTGCTCTTGGCCGATTGGGGTGGTCCCGTCCAGCGGGCCTGCCACGCCATCTGCTGCTCGGGAGTCAGCTGCACGGGCGTCTGCGGCTGCACGGGCGTCTGCGGCTGCTGCGTCTGCGGCTGCTGTGGCGCCGCCCCGCGTTGGTTGTTGATCACGCCCATTACGTCCCTGGCTGCACTGGAAGACGCCGAAGCGGTAGATGTAAAGGCACCCTGCTGGTGTGCCTGTGCCACGACCCCTTCTAAGTCGAAGCTGTCCAATTCATTGTCCGTTACCGTCTCGATCGGTCGCTGTTGCACCGGCGCCGTTGTAAACTGCGGCATGTCTGACTGTTGCGACGTTGGTGTAGACGCCCGCGGTTCGTTGGGCTGCCCTGCACGCCACGCGGCGTGCTCATCCTGGCGCCGATCGACCATCTCCGTGTCTGGCTCGTCGTGCTTGCCCTGCTTCGGCGGTTGCGGTGGCGGCAATGGCTCCGTCTCGCCAGTCAAAGTGTGCCGCTCAAGTCCGGTTCCATGAAGTCCCGAGAGTTCCGTCATCATCTGGAAGCGGTGAGCACACGTCATGTGCGATACGTCGAGGCACTGCGACCAGGCGGTGTGGATGACCTCGAGGTCGACGCAGCGCTGCAGACTGCGCACCACGTCAGTGAGCTGCTCGATGCAGAAGGGCGACAGGTTGCCGTTCTCGTCGGGGCGCATGTCTTCAAAGTCGACGCCCGACTCGCGTAGCCCGAACTTCTCAAAGACGGCACTCTCGGTCGCAAAGAGATTGAGCAGCATGGGCAGTTTCAACTTCTTGCGCCTTGACGGCTTCTGGATGTTGTACTCATTCCACAGGATGTCATTCCACTTGTTGCAGAGCATTGTGGCATAGGTGAGGTTGGGTCGGCACGAGGGAATGTGCTTGATAAAGATGAGCACGTAGGCCACGAGGCCGGAGCACACGCGGTACCGATTGACCTGCTGCTTCACCGCGTCCGAGAGCGTCTCAATGTTGAACTCAACGTCGCCCGTTGCGTCGTCATCGTCAGCCGAATGCACTATGTGTGCCCACGAGCGGTCTGTGAGCGCCGTGCGGTTGGTCGACGGCTCGACGTCCTCGCCCTTGATCCCCAGCGGGCCACAGTTGGTACAGATCAAGTACGACTCGTAGTGCAGAGAGTCGAGCACCACCGTCGTGAAGCTGTCCATGCCGTTCTCGCCCATCACCTTGACCGTGCGCTGGTTGAGCACGCGCTGCTCCATCTGGTTAGGGTTAGGTCGCTGGTAGACATCTGGCCTGCGTCCACGTGTGTGTGAGTGTTCGAGTTAGGCCGGTACCGTCACACTCTTCCAATATTCGATGCGGTCCGAGTCGTTGGACGCGAAGTCGGCAGGAACCTCGTCAAAGGTGACAAGCCGGCCACACAAAAAGTCGAAGCCGCCGTTCATGCCCGCCTTCGCGCTGGCCGATCCCGTGCCCTCAATCCAGCCCTTGGTCAGCAGCGACTGCATTCGCTTGTAACGCATGGACTTGCCCGAGCCCGCACCGCCGCACCAGAGCTGCACGTACGAGACCTCTTGAAACGGCTCGAACGCGTGCGAGTGCAGGTCGAGCATGATCTTGACGTCGCCGCCCGCGATGCGCAGACCGGCCGAGAAGAGGTGGAACAGGAAAGCGCGATGGTGGCCAAAGGGTGTGAAGTCGGTGGCCACGAGCGACTGCGAGTGCGCAAAGCCGATGTTTGCCGTGCCTATGCCCGCGTCGGAATTGTCGGGGTCCACGAGGCGACCGAGCGACGCGGCATGGCGCCGCGTTGCGATTTCCCCCGCGTTCTTGATCGACTCGTTCAGACCGACGTGCGCAATGTCGTGATAACCCGGTGGAATGTACTTGCGCATCTTTTTGGCTCCATACGCGTGTCGAAAGCGCTGCAACCCGAGTTTGATGGCGGAAGTCGTCGCCTCGGCGTGTTCCGCCTGCCGCCTCCGCGTCGCCTCGTGCCGATCTACCACTTCTATAGAGCCCGGCTGCGCATTGTAGTTGGCGCTGCGCAGTTCGGCGCGCTGCTGCTTGTCGTACTCGGCTACCATCGCGTGCACTTTTTCCTGCTCGATCGAGATGTCGCGCAGGATCTGGCGTATCGAGAAGACCCAGCACGTGCCGTTGTTTTCCGTCTGTGCCTTGCCGTAGGCGCGACGCTCGAGCGCGGCCTCCTCAGCCGCGCTCTTGTCGATGCTGTCGTTTGAGAGCAGGTCCGTCTCGAGCACAGCGCGGCTGAGCCGGTGCTGATCGGGATCCATGTCGTCCTCCCGGTGGAAGAGGGAGAGCACACTGTCGCGGTTCTGCTCGTACGTAGTCATGCCCTTCTGCTGCGCCTTGAGCAGGATGGGATTGCTGTCCTTGTACAGTTCCCAGTACTGGCGCAGCAGGCACTCATCCGGCTCAATGTTGCCGTTCCGTTTCTGCGGAAGCCGTGCGTCGAAGATGTTGGTGACAGCCGGGTTGTGGCAGAAATGGCACCAGCCATTGTCTTTGACGTGCTGCGGCGGATCAAAGTGCTGCGTCTGCGGGTCGTACCACTTAGTGGGGTCGACGAGTGACGGGTGCAGGTCGATCGGCAGGCCGCGCTGGTCGAGCGTGCCCGCGGTGAAGACGTTGACTCCCGGTCCATCCTCCGACGGCGGCACGTAGCGCTTGTGGTTGTGCGAGACCGACGGCCCGATCGGGTGGTTGCCGCCCCACTCCTTGTGCTCCATAAAAGGGTCGGTGGCGCACCCCGCGCGCGTGTCAGTCTTCATGTTCTCGTAGTATGGCCGCCCTTCATGCCCGTCCCTCTGGCATCCCACGGAATCCATGAACCGAATCCAGTCCTGGTTGGAGCAGATGCGCCGATACTGAATTGCCGCCGTCGTCTCGAGGGATTCGTCGTTGATCTGCGTGCGCTGAATTTTGTTCTGACGCTCCAGCTTCGAGGTGCGCTGCTCCTCCGGCATGCCGTTGATCAGCCCCGACGCTTTGATCTTGGCGTTCTCTTCCATTACCTTGCGCACCAGCATGTCGGTGGAGAAGCCCTTGTCAAAGATGAGCATCAGGATCTTGAAGCCCACATACTTGCCCGCGCGATCGTGCATCGCGATGTGCACGTAGCAAAACATCATTGCCGTCCGACTGCGCACCTCGGGGTCATTGTCGTTAGGATTTGGGTGGTACGTATACGTCTTGATGTTTCCATTCAGCTTCCGCTTCACCTTGGCTTGCTCTTCTTCTTTGTCGTCGTCGTCTTCTTGGTCGGCGGAGGGCTTTGCATTGGCCTTGGCGCGCGTAATTTCGGAGTGGTTATCCGATGCCACAAATCCCTTGGCAGTGCCCACGCTGAGGAGACCCATGAGCGCACACGTGGCCACCGTGCGCGACGTGGCCCACTTGTCCGTCTGTGCAGTCATGTCCGAGATGCGCTCTGCGTCCGAGGCCTGCTGCCATGCGCCAACAAAGCCCATGTCGATGACGCGCGCCGGGCGGCACCGCTTGTCCGGTTTGAAGGGCCCGTCGTTGTTGTACTGAATCCAATCACCCGCCAGTCCGGTGGCAAACACGGGCGGCTCTGCCTGGATGCCCTGGCCCATGATCTGCGGCCCCCAGCCCGGAATGTCGGAGAGCCCTTTTGCCAGCTGATGCATCGTGTACGACGAGGTCGCGTCGTTGTCCACACCGTACCGCATGCCCGCGTCATCCTCTTCGCCTCCCACCCTGCGCGTGAAAGCGCCCGCATCCCTGTTGCGCGCAGAAGGCCCGGCGGCTTCGCTTGAGGCGTCGCTGCCAGCGTCGGCGTCCTGCCCGGCGTAGTTGCCCCCAAAGGCAGCCGTGCGCCTGTGCCGCGCGCGGCCGACAAGCGAGGGTGGCGGAGAAGGACCCTCGGCGGCAACGGCGGCGGCCGCCGCCTCCGCCGCCTCCGCCGCCGCTGCTTCTGCCGCCTGCTCCGCGATTTCCGCCTCCACCGCAAGCGCAGCTTCCACATCGTCATCGTCAACTTCCATCATCGGCGCCACGCAACTCGCGGATGCGATCGACCGTGGAATGCGGTCACACTTAGCGGTGTCATTGCGTGCCTATTTTGGAATTGCCTCGGTCACAAGTGCACAGTTTGCGTTCATTTTAGAGTACATTATAACTGATGCAAGGCGCGTTCATCGGAGCTGGCCTCGCTGCCAAGGGCCGCTCCGATGGATATTGGACCTACGAAATCGGTGACACCTAAATGGAATAAGGTCTCCCCGATTTCGACACTGCGACATTGCAAAGTTGTGCAGTGTCACGGTATTGAAATCGGGGAGACCTAATTGGAATTAGGTGTCCCCGATTTGTATCTCGCGGCGGAGATCCATTTGCTGCAAAAATCTTTCGAGCACTTGAGAGAAGAGCAAAGTGCTCGAAAGATTTTTTAATGCATTAGATCTTCGGGGAAGCCACTGCTAACAGAAATCGGGGATATTTTTTTACAGTGCCATTTTGTGGTACGCGCTACGTCCTTCTGCGGCCACCGACGACCACATACCCCGACTCTGACATGGGTGCAAACAGGGGTGCGCGCGGCAACGGCAACCGCCGTGCCGTGATGTCTATGTCGCGCACCCGCTCGCCCTGTGTCAGCACCTCAAACCGCGCCTCCTTTGTGTCTTCCCGTTCAAAGGATGGCGCTGGCACCCGGTCGAGATACGTCAGCGCCGCGGCCACGAGTTTGGCAAGCGCGACGCGCGCCTGGCTCGCGTTGGTGTAGATGTTCTGGTGCGAGACGTACATGGCACTCACTCCTGTTGCCGTGCGCGACTGCACGAGCAGGTAGCCGCAGAGCTCCGCAAACCGGTCCACGAGTGGGGCGCAGCCGCCCTCGATGAGCTCCCACAGCATCAGTCGGCGGCGGGCGCCTACAGCACCTAGCTCGCAGTTGAGCTTCTCCTGTGCCGTGCGGATGGCCGCGAGCGCGTCGGAGCGCATCGATACAAAGTATGAGTTGGACGGGTGCGATAGCTCCACGAGCGAGGCGGAGGCGGCGCTCGGGTCGGCGAGCGTCTGCTCGAGCGTTGTTTGCATCTGCATGCCCACGTTGGCCAGTCCCGAGAGCACATCCTTGAGCGGCGGCGTGGCCTTGTCTTTTTCAGTCAGGTTCTTGAGCGCGACGTTGGCCTCGAAGAACGGCCGTCCACTCGCGCCCGTGGACAGGTCCTTGAGGTTCTTGCGCGCCTCCGCGTCGATTACCGCCAGGCTTTTGTCCTTCTGTATGTACTCCATCGTCATTTGGCTGTTCTTGAGCATGGAAGCGACGACCGTCTCGACGATCTTCGACTGCATGTCGCTCACGCGCTTTGAGATCTCGAGCCGCTGCTCCTGGATCGCCTTGGCTGCCTTAAGAGTCGCCTCGTCGGCCAGCGTGATGACCTCGGACACGTTGCCACCGATCTTGCCGCTGAGCAGGCGCACGAAGACCCACAGCCGGTCCTGAGAGATGGCGACGTGGCGCTGCATCTCGGCCCACAGGCCCTCGCGCCGCGTCTGTGGGTTGGCCACGCCGGCGCCGTCCTGCTCCGACTTGCTCGCGTCGAGGAACGCCGCGACCGGGTCGATCGTGGCGGTGTTGTTGCCATCGTTATCGCCACCGCTCAAATCGAGGGCCGCCGCGGCGACAATGAGGCGGTTTATGATGCGCAAAAAGGTCTCTTCTCGGTACATTGCGCCGTTGATTCGCTCGGACGTCTGCGTCGGCGGCGGCGTGCCGCCATCGGCGTCGCCTTCCAGAGCGCCCGTCGGCGCGCTCTGGAAGGCGAGCTCGGACGGCCGCGGCGCCACGTACACGTTGGAGGGCAAGCCCTGCCGCCGCAGGCTGTTGCGCAGCTTTGAGGTGGCCGTGGCCGTCTTGTCCATCGCCTGCGACAGTGCCGCGTCCTGCGTGAAGGACGCGGCGTCCCGCCTGCCGGCAAGCGGCGCGACGCCCGCACCAACGGGCAGGGACAACGTGCCGCGCACGATGGCGCACGGGCGAGTCACAAGGCGTGTGGCACCCGTGCCGAGGGGGTGGGGATCGTCGTCGAAGTCGGCCGCCTCTTGCAGATCGTAGAGCGGCTCCAGCTGCTGCAGCTTGAGCGCCGTCGCGGCTTGCCGCAGCGCGTCCGCAACGCTGGGGTGCACGTCGGGTTGCGCGGAGATCTGCTTGCACCGGGCTATGGCGTGCTCCAGCACGGCCACGCGCGCCATCGCGCCTCCCCGCGGCCCCTGCGGCATCCAGCGCACCTCGTGGGGCATCTCGACGCCGCAGCGCTCCGGCGGCAACGAGGCCGCCGGCGTCTCGCCGATGATCGCAAAGTCGTCACCAAAAAGCGCCAAGGCCTCGCTGGCCACGGCGGGCGACGCGAGGTCCGCGGCGCGCTGCGACAGTCGCTGGCGCTTTGCGCCGTTGTCGCTCGCAGCGTGCTCGCACGCCGCGCACGCGGCCGTCGCAGCGACCACCTCGTCGTTGGTGGGGTCGGGCGTCGACTTCAGCAGCATGTGTGCCGGCAGCAGGTACTTGACCGCGTCGTCGATGTTTGGAAGCGCGTACGGCAGCAGCGCGTCGGCGGCGCACGTGCCCACCGCCGCCGGCTCGGTCGGCCCCCGCTGGCCCACGAGGCCGCGCATGATGGCAACGTCGACCCACGCGTCGCGCGACGCCGAGGCGTCTTCTTTTGGGCCGACCACGGGCGCGGTGAATGGGGTGTAATCTGGCCCCCCCGTCTCGAGATCCGCCAGCTGCTTTTCGAAGACAGCAATCAGCCGGTTTGAGGTGGCTACGATCTTTTCAGCCATCTCAATGCGCGTATTGAGTTCGACGACGTCCCCGGACGTCGAGCCGCTGCCCGGCTCGTTGGCCATCGCCAGGTCGGAGCGGAGAAACGCCAGGGTTGTTTCCGCTTGCTGCTTCTTCTCCTTGACCTCTTCCAACTCTTCCTGCAGCTGCTCACGCATGTCGTCGATCTCCTTCTTTTCCTCGTCCGACGCCTTGTGCATCGCATCCTTCATGGCCTTCAGCCGCTTCGTTGTAAACTCCAGGTCCTTCCTGCACACGCGCGCGTCGTCGGCGGCCTGCTGCGCCGCCTTTGTGGCCGCGTCCGCGTCCGCAAGCGCCTTTTGCATGGTGCTGAGGTTTGCCTCAAACGTTGCCGCGCGCCCTTCCTCCCGAGCGGTGCACTCTGCGAGCTGATTCTCCGCCTGTGCCAGCGCGGTTTTTGCCTTTGCGAGCGCGTTTGTCGCCGACACGGCCTGTGCGCTCAGATCCGCAATGTTACTCTCCAGGGTCGCGATCTTCTCTTTTGCGGTCGCGAGCTGCTCGGTGCCATCTTGCACCTGCTTGCGCAAGGCGGCCTTGTCCGCTTCGCACTGCTCTTGGCACTTGCGCACCTCCGCATCCGCATCGGCCTTCTCCTGCTCGAGCACCGCAAGCTCGCGCTTCAAGACATCGATGGACTCGCGGAGACGGTTGGTAAGCGCCGTCTGCTCCACCCTGTGTGCCTTGAGACGCTCCTTGTGTTGGTCCACCTTGCCCAGCAATGCAGCAAGCTCCGCCTTCTTTGCCTCAAGCTCCGCCTCGCACGCCTCCACGCGTTTCGTGAGCTCTGCCTCGGTGGTGGAGCGCTTTGCCTCGAGGGCCGCGTTTTCCTCACGGCACGCCGCCAGATCCTCCTCGCACTGGGCCAATCGCAATTGCAGCACGTTGCACGTCTCGGTGTTCGCGGTGTTGGTCGCTGCCAGCTCCGACTCCAGCTCACCCTTCCTGACCAGGAGCTTTGCGTGTAGCTTCTTGAGCGCTTCCCGCGCGCGCTCGCACCTTTGCAGCCTTAACCTGGCAGTGGTCAGGTTGTTCTTGCATTCGCCGCGCTCCTTGGTGACGCGCTCCAGCTTGGTGGCCAACTCCTTGCGAACCTTCCGCTCCCTTTGCAGCACGGCCTCTTTTGCGCTTGCGTCTTTCTTGGCGTCTTTTACCTCGGCTTGCAGTGCCGTGATGCGGTCCAGCAGCTCCTGTCCCTTGGCGTCCACCTGCGTTTTCAAAGTTTTCAGCTGCTTCACCGCGGCTTGCATGCCCGCGACGTGCTCCAGTTGTTCACTGGTCTTTTGTTTTTCAGTAGCAAGCAGCTGCTTGGTTTCCTCGTGCTGTGCCTCCAGGCTCGCGACCTTCTCCAGGTGCGCCTTCTGTTGCGCCTCCCACTCAATTTTACGCAGCTGGTGTAGTTCGCTCTGGGTATCCAGCTCCACGTTCAGCGCCTCAATGGCATCTTCGCAGTCTGCCAGCTTCCCCATCAGGTCCAAGATGTCTTCGTCCTTCTCTTCGCACGACTGTTGCATCAGGTCCATCCCGGCCTGCAGCGCGCTCATCTCATTCCGCAGCGCCGCAAGCTCCGCCTGCTTCTTTTCCATCTTTGCTTCGTATGTCTCCCTGACCTTCTTGATCCTCGCCGCGCGCTCCGCGGAGAGCGCCTTCTCGTTTGCAATCTCTGCTTCCAAGCGCGCGTTGGCGTCGTCAAGCAACTTCTTGTACTTGGCAAGCACGGCCTGGTACGCGGCCCTATTCACGCTGAGGCACGCGTCCACGATCTGCGACGCGAGGCGCGACGAGGGAATCTGGCCGTCGCCCGCGCTGTCGATTGCGCCCCTGGCGCGCACGAGGAAGGCAAAGAGCGTGTTGCGCTGCTCGACCGTCTTTACCTGGCCCTTCATCAGGAAGCGACGCATCTCTTTCTGCTCGTCCGAGACCGGCTGCTCCGGCTCCCACTTGTAGACAAACGGGAGCAGCATCAGGAGCGCGCGCATGAGGCCGCCGATCAGGTTGGGTGCTTCGTCGCGCATCTCCTTGTTACGCTTCTCCAGGGCCGCGAGCAGCCCGCGGCGGATGCCGTTGACCGCGTCGGGCGAGTAGAGCGCGGCCGGCGCCAGGCTGAGCTCCACCTCGCCGCTCGGCGCGCCGTGGCCGACGGTGGACCACAGCACCGCCAGCCCGCTCGCGAGGTAGCTCGCGTCGTCGCCGCCCAGGATGAACCGGCCTTCGATCACCTTTTGCGCGGCGCAGCGCTCGGTGCCGTCGTTGGTCCGCCGCTCGAGCGCGTCGTGCACGCGCCGCTTGAGGCTTCCGTTGCCGTGGTTGTCCAGCTTGAGGCCCACCTGCACCTCATCCAGCGTGCGCGTGACGAACTTGTCGTAGTGCGCGCGCTCGGAATTTTGCATGCTGCTGCTGATGCGCGTGGGACCTTGCGAATAAAAACACACACACACCTGCCCTCACGCACCCACTCGCCCCTTTCCTAACCCAAACCCAGACCACTGTTATCACACACACGCGCGAGTGCGCACAACTTGCTTGGCCGCTTGGCCTACAGGCCATACCGCTGGAAGAAGATGTGGTCAACCACCGACGCGTGCGCATCGACCGCGATCGCCTGCCCGCGCCCGCGCCCCCGGGGTCGCAGGTTTGGCCTCGCCACGCCCGGCACCCCCTGCGCATTCACTTGTGCTCCACGGACCGGCACCCCTCTTCCCCTTCCCCGAGCTGGCGGCGGCTGGGCCGGCCCCACGGGCACCCCTTGCGGGACAGGAAAGTCAAAATCCATGGGAGGCGCCTGCGCCGGAAGGCCCAACCACGCGGTTCTCGCTCGCCACAGCGCAAAGTTGTTCGTGTGGGCTGGTGGCGCGTGACGACGTGGGTTACGGCTTTCTTCGTGGTGTGGCATCGGTGCACGGTCTGTGATTGCTTTGAGATTCGCTTCAAAACCGCGCAGCTGTCTGAGGAAGTCGTTGTAGATTTCGGTCTTTTGTCGCGTGTCCGGTCTGTTGCGACTCAGCGCCGCGCTCCAGGTGTTATAGCTCGCCTGGATCACGCCTTCGCGTTGGCCGGTCCCTAGCCGCTGCCTGTGCAAATGGTTCAGCGCTCCTATGATGCCTCCCGGCTCGTTCCCGGCAACGTACACCGCTCCGTAGAGCCACACCTGCTCATTGGCCAGAGTGTACATGAGCTTGAAGTACTCCTTCATTTTCTCCGCGTCGGTTTGCAGGCGCTGCTTCCAGCCACTCAAGAACTGCTCATTGTTCACCTCGGTAAACGCTCTGAAGCGTTCGTCCGTGTAGATGCCATGGAACCAGCTTGCGTACTTGGCGAGCGCGCAGCCAATTCTCCAGGTCGTAAAAATGCCGGTGATGCCAAACTTTAACCCTTTGGCCCACGCCTCGATGCTCTCGTCTGACATGGACCACCAGCCGGAAAGCGATTCCTCCACTCCGCGACCCAAGTTATCCTTGAAGGGGTTGTCTCGCTGCGCTTTGGCCAGCTTCGAAAGCTCGGTGCCCGCGTTGTCGATTTGCTGATTTAGTTCGTGGGCTTTGATCCATTTCTCGTCCATTTCTGGAATCCTGGTCATGTCGAAGCCGTACGCCTCGCCCTGCTTCTTGAGAAACCCGAGGACCGAATACATTGGCCCGTTTAACACCGACGCCGGCCCCTTCCCACCAAACGCGTCACGTGCTTCGAGAGCTTTCATGGTCTCGGCGCGCACCATTGCTTCGCCAGCCTCCTTCAGTCCAATTTTTGAAGGAGCCACCGTTTGCAACATGCTGCCAACCTCTTTCTTGCCCCCCTTCAAGCTCAAGACCACGGCCGGGAGCAGAAACCAAGTCGTGCTCAAACCAAGGACGGAAGGCACGAGGTTCCATGCCGCGGGACCCACGATGTACGTTCCCGGGTTCTTCTTTGCGAGGCTCCAGATGCACTTGAGCTGGCTTGTGATTGCCTCCTTGCTAAACATTTCGGCCTCTTGAAGCTCCTGCCCTGGCTGGAACTGCCCCTCCCACGGCCCCCGTGATGGGCCTGCCACGCCTGCGGCCGCTCCTGGCGCCTGCATGCCTGTGGGTCTTGTGGGGCTTTTAGGTCTGAAGGTGAGTTGTCGTTGACTTCGTCGCGCTTCTCTGGCTTCATTTTCGCGTCCCAAAACCGGATCGGCATCCTCGCGCCCTCCCCCCTTGCGCTGCACCTTGGGCGTCACCACCGCCCCCTCCGCTGGCTCGTCTTTGGCAGGCGCGAGCTCAAACTCCGGCGCGTCATCCTCACAATATTTGCCCGCATCCACGTATAGTTGCGCCTCTTGCATGCACTTCTCGTACACCTCGGGGTCGAACATAGTCTCCAGCGCGTAAATCGCCATGTCGAGGACCTCGTGGGCCCGCCCGTACATCTGAACGTCGTCCTTGTTGGCCCCGCCGACGTCCTCGATCAACGGGTAAACCTCCAGTTTCTGCATCACGATCATGTGGCTCTTGAACAGCTTGAGTATCCGGACGGCCATCTTCGGCAGCGGCACCTCTTCAAAATTGGTGGCTTCCCCGTTCGCCCGATTGTGCGTCATGTTGATGTTCACGGCCTGCATGTAGCTCCCGTGGTACGTCTTCTCGATGAACTCGCCCACGCCCGCTTTCACCCGCTGGGCCGCCTGTTTCTCGTCGAAGTCCTCGTA
>Ga0163111_10000179_pt1 | contig 37292 bp, 36 predicted proteins | sample CRUFie1St18metaG_FD_109645 | JGI IMG/M metagenome (GOLD analysis project Ga0163111, IMG submission 109645) | Marine microbial communities from the Costa Rica Dome - CRUD Field 142mm St18 metaG | ecosystem: Environmental > Aquatic > Marine > Oceanic > Photic zone | place: Costa Rica: the Eastern...
ATTGAAGGTCTTAAAAAAATATTTAAGCAAGGAATTAATTATAAAAAAGCAGGAACTATAGTCATGGGATTGGATTCATCAAACAACCATCAGCTTAATTTATTTGAAAATGAAGACCCAAAACATAAATATCTAATGAAAACTATAGATTTTATTCAGAAAAAAGAAGGTCAAAGTAAAATTAAACTTGCCTCTCAAGATTTAAGAAAAAGATGGAAGATGAAACAAGAAAAATTAAGTCCTAATTACACTTGTAAAGTAGATGAAATTATTAAAGTAAAATGAAAAGAAAAAACCTTACATTTTTAAAACCAAAAAAGAGTGATTTATTAGGTCAATGGTTGATTGAACAGGGAATTTCAGCAGGCTTCCCATCTCCAGCTGATGATTTTAAAGAAGTTCGAATTAGTTTAGATAGAGAATTAGTAAAAAATCATGAAGCCACTTTTTATGCAAGAGTTAGTGGAGATTCGATGATTGAAGCGGGATTAGATGATGGTGATTTAATAGTTATTGACAGATCATTAGATCCTGAAAATGGTAAAATAGCAGTTTGTTTGGTTGATGGAGAATTTACAGTAAAAAGAATAAAGAAGGAAAAAGATAAGCTTTATTTATTTCCTGAAAATAAGAAATATAAGCCTATAGAGCTCCAAGAAAACAATGAATTAATTGTATGGGGGGTTGTAGAATACGTAATTAAAAAAGTTTGAGACTATCTGATTTTTAAATCTGAACTATTTAAATTAATATTATTTTTAAATGAAAATTATTTAGACAAAGCTTCATAATTACTTTTAATATTATTTATTTTTGATGAACCAAAAACTACATAATCAAGGTTAATATTCTTTATGTAATCAATTGATTCTGATATTTCTGTACCTCCACTGGAAAAAATACTCATACCCATTAATTTATATCTTTTTTTAGATCGAATAAATTTTTCTACTTCAATCTTGTTTGGAAAAACATTAAAACCCGTTTTATTAATGTTAAAGCAAACTATTAAATCTGGACTATTTAAAATATCTGAATTAGATATGAAATCACTCAATAGCACAGGATTTAAAGTAATTAATCCTACTTTGTAACCATTATTAATTAAATCATTTGCAAAATATTCTAAAACATCTATTCTTTTTAATCCTATAATTAGATCAGTAATTATATTTTGAAGATAAACAGTACTTCCTTTTGGTAGTGAACTAGGTATTTCTAAATTAGTTGATAATGGAACCAGATATTTTAAATTCCTAGAGAAAATATATTTTGGAATATTATATATTATTTTTAAAAATGATGTGTTTTTCAAAAAATATGTAAATAAACTTGGCATTCCACTAGAATTAATGAGAGCAGCATATTTGTGTGGGTAAGGAATACTGTAATGAATCTCCTTGTTATTAAACTGAAATTCAGACAATAAATCATATCCAATTTTATTAGAATTTATCATAAAACCATCCAAACCTAGATTTAATGATTTAATTATAAAATTATAGATAGATTTCTTGTCTTTGAATTTTTCTTTGGATGCATAGCCCTTTTTAAGGTCAAAATGATTTATTCCAAAAAACTGATTGTCACCTAAAATTATCTTCATTTATTTTTAGTAGTTTTTATAATATTATTTACTAACAAAGCATCCGAAATATTTGTCATTAATTTACAATCATTAATTAAATCTAACATTTGGTTAGTGAAATCAATTCCTCTGAGATAAAAGGGCACACTTGAGGCTATGTCAACAACTGACAAGGATTTAATTACTTGATTATTTTTTAAAAATTCAATTTTCTGTTGATCAAAAAAAATCTCAGTTTGGTCATTCAGTTTTAAATCAAAACTAAAGGATGGTTTTCTAATTTTTGTGTTTACCCAATTAAAATTAAATTTAAATTTTCTTGAATTTGACTCAAGTTCTAAAAATACAATATCATCAACATCAGAAATTACAGATCTAATTTCTTTATCCACTATTTTATAGTTTCTTATATTAAATAGATAATTACACAAATCTAAAATATGAGAACCCATTTCATTTAAAACACCTGAATAATTACCATTTCTCCATCCATGAGGCTTTTTTTGTAATGTATTACTTAAATAATTTGCATTAACTTCAACAACATTACTAAAATCAATATTATTTTTAATCCAGCTAATAATTGGGTTATGTCTTAAAACATAACCCACATAAACATTGTTTCTTTCAATATCAAATCTATAATTCATATCCCCACCAAAAGGCTTTTCCACAAAAATTTTTTTATCATTTCTATTTATCGACTTAAGTAATAATTCAGTGTGTGCAAACGGTGGAGATGTAATAAGTGTTAAATCAAATGACTGATTAATATTTTTATCACTAGGTTCAATATTACATTCTACGTTATCTTTTAATAAAAATCGTAATTTACCATTAGGTTCGACAAAAGTAAAATTTGATTTTGGTAATAACGTGTTCAAAATTGTATAATGTGTTAACCCCATTCGACCAAATCCGTAAATTAAAATATTCATAATTAATTTTCTTTGCTAAAAATTACTTTAAATATTATTTTAAAACTCCTAACAAGTCTTGGAATCATTCTAGGTTCAAATAGAACTCTATAAAGCCATTCAAAACCTATTCTTTGAAAAAACAAAGGTGCTCTTTTAATATTTCCAGTTTGAGTATCAAATACTGCACCCACACCAATTGCAAAACCTACTTCAATTTTATCGACATAATTCATAATCCAATTTTCTTGTTTTGGCAAGCCTAATCCAATCCAAATAAAGTCGGGTTTCAAGCTATTGATTTCAGCAATCATTTTATTCTCCTCTTCAAAGGTTAATTCTCTAAATGGAGGGGAGTATAATCCAACTATTTTAGCTTTTGGATAACTTTCAATTACAACTTCTTTTAGTTTAGCAACAACTTCTTCAGTACCACCCAAAAAATAATGTCTCCAATTATTACTTTGACCATGATATATGATATGGTTAAAAAGTGTTGGCCCATTATATCTAACTATTTTCTTTTTCTTAGTAAAAGCTCCAATTTTGACTCCAATGCCATCACATAATGATAGAAATGCATTATTAATGTAATTAAAATGTTTTCTATTGCGGTTCCCAAAGTAAAGTGCTTCAGTATTTGTGATGGAAATATATTTTTGTTTGCCACCAGACAGTAACTCTTTTTTTATCAATTTAATTAGACTTTTCTCATCAATTGAGTGAAAGTTCATGCCTAAAACTTTGTTGAGATTAATCATTAATCATAATTTTTTTCATTTTACTAATAATTACGGCTTAAAATCCAATTAAATTTAGCAATTACCAAGACTATTATTTTTAATTAAATAATTGAAAAATGAAAATTTAATTATTACTTAATATTTGTATTAAAGCAACTAAAGATGCTAAACTGCTTGTAATTCCTATAACTTCAGAAAAACTGGTCTTTTCAGTTATTTGTTTTTCAGAAATATAAATTGTCGATCCAGGATAAATCTTGGGATTTATTCTGAAACCCAAAAAAACTTTAATACTTTTTGAGCTGCCATTTGCATATGTAACATAAACATTTTTTTTATCTGCCAAAGAACTGTAACCCCCTGCAAATGAAATATAATTATTTAAAGAGTAACTTTTATTGTAGGGAATGATAATTTCATTTTGAACTTCTCCAATTATCTTTACGGAATTATTTTTTTCTGGAATATTAATAACATCGCCTCCTTGTAAATTTAAATTATTAATGACACTATAATTTTTATCTAGTTCTATTGGAATTTTAATACTGTCGCGAACTAAATATATACCATTATAATCAGCTGTTTTTTTAAGTCTAATTTTTTTAAATACATCATTAATTGATTGACTTTCATTTTCGATTGCATAAAAGGCTTCCTTTGCAACTTCTCCTTGCACGGAAAAATATTCAATATCTTGGAAGAATTCTTTTTTACTGACGGAAACTAAATCCCCTTCAACTAATAATATATTATTTTCAGTAGTATAATTTTCACTTACTTTAACATTAATAACTTCAGTTAATTGATTACCATCACCAATAGTAGACGAATTTCTAAAAACTTTAATATTATCTCTGTCAGCTTGATCAGAAAAACCGCCACCAAGAACAATAGCATCAACAATTGACATATTATTTTTGTAAGGTATAATTGTATCGTTTTTTACCTCTCCGACTACTTCAACAAATCTTTCAGCTAATAAATCTTTATTTGAGTTTATAACTAAACTATCCATCACCTGTAATCTTATATTTGTATCGTTAGCAGAATTAAGGTTTAATGAAATTAACTCATTCGTAACTCCACTATTTTTTCTGTAAAGAAAAGCTCTTGATATTAGTGCATCTCTAGTAAAACCATTTGCACTTGAAATTAAATCTTCAACTGTTTTATTATCTTTTAGGCTGTAATCTCCAGGAAGAAGAACTCTTCCCGTGATTGAAACCTTATTTTCAAAAAATTCGTTTGGAATTTTAGCAGTTACAATATCACCATCTTTAGGGATAGATGTTTCGTAATTCCTAAAATCAATATCCTCATAATCAATTTTAATTCCATTTATTCTTTCAACATATATTTTTTCTTTGTAAGCTTCAGACATGAAACCACCTGAAAGAGATAAGACATTTTTAAAAGTATCCTCATCTTTTAATTCAAATTTTTTATTAATCTTAAATCCTTCTTTTAATACTACTTCTTTTTTTAATGGTGGTACAAAAATTACATCTTGATCTCTTAAATAAAAACTTGGATAAATACCTTTTGAAAAATAATCATACAGATCAATGTTTTTAATTTTTTTTCCAGATCTTATAATTTCAATATTTCTGTACGATCCAATATTATTAGGACCTCCACTAATGTAAAGTGCATTAAGTACCGAGGAAAACCCTGAAATGGTATAAGTTCCGGGAACTTTAACACTACCTACAATATTAACTACAATGGATCTTGCTTTAACTAGGCTAACATCAATATCTGCTTTGGTAGAGTCTTCATTAGATTTCAAAGCAGGGAAAATTTTTGATAAATTATCTCTTAATCTTTTTTTTGCATTACTAATACTTAAACCAGACAAGTATACTGGAGACAGCCTTTCTAACTTAATATTTCCTTCTCTAGATATTTCAGTTAAGAAAGAATCTTCACTAGATCCAAAAATGTTTATAATTATCTCATCCCCGGGACCTAACCTATAATCTTGAGGTGTTGCCAGATAAAGTTGTGGTGTCTCTGAAATATTTTTATTGTTAAAAAACTCACTTGAAAACCTATTATCTTTAGAATCAATACCATCTGTCCTCTTATCGAATCCAATATTGGATTCTATTGGTTGTGAGAAGTTTGAATCTGAAATATTACTGTTATAATCTTCATTATTCCAAAGGTTTACTAACATATTTACCTCATCATTAGACCCACCTTGGTTAATAATCACCTTTTTAGCTTGATCAAGTGTAATTCCTTGACTCTTTGCTTTTGATACATATTCTAACAACTCCGATTTAGAAGCTTCTTTTAAATCATCTTTTATTTTTTTTGTGTTCTGTGAGTAAATTTGACTACAGGTAAGCAGGGTTATTAGAAGAATATACTTTCTCATATTTTTATACAAATATAATTAAAATTACAGCTTTGTTCCTCTCCCTTCAATACCATTATATCCATAATGGATTTCAATATCTTTAAGTTTATTTTCATTAAACCATTTCTTTAATGTATTTATTGTTTGTGGAGAATCATATGCAGGAGAAAGCGCATCAAAGGAGTCTAAAATAGCCCACTCCAATAATTTGTCTTCACTAAGATCCAACACACCTCTATAATCAGATATCAGAAGTGAAAAGTTTATATTTTTGCCAAATGGAAGTTTATTTATTAACTTGGTTAGAGGCCACATAAACTTAATATATGTGCTAATCATTTTATAAAGAAGTTCTGGTTTAATTCTTTTTGTTATAGGTCTGACCCAATATTTAGTTTTTAAAATTTGAAAATAAAATGGATGTTTTTTATAAACATCGACAACTATTTTTCCCCCACTTTTTGGAAGTTCACATAAACTGTAAAATGATTTTTTCACATCAGGAGTATGTTGTAAAACACCAATACATATTACTTTGTTAAAATAAGATTTTCTAAAAGGTAAATTATAAATATCTCCCTGCACAATTAAAAGATTTTTATTATGACCATTAGATGCATAATTCGCTTCAACTGCAATACTATAGTCTAATGAAATTACCATTGCGCCAGTAGAAACTGCATGTTCTGTGAATCTTCCTGATCCACTACCAACCTCTAAGATTGTTTCACCCTTTAAATCACGACTCCATTTTGATGATTCAAAAAATCTTTTTTCAGAGATATTTATACCACTTGTGCTATCATATTGAGTTCTTGAATGCTTTATCCATTGATAACCAAAACCAGACGCATAATTATTTGAGTCTACAAACCTGGGAATGTAGCGTATAATTGGATATTCAGATTTAGAGCTAGGACAATAAAGAATTCCTGATTCAATATTATTATTTTCATCAACTTTCTCTCTTTTTAGTTCTAAAGGTTTTGAAGATTTTGGACAAACAAGATATTTAATGTGATCGATATTCATATTTAATTGGTTTTTATACTCATTTCATAAAACTATTTAAAATAATTAATGTCCATAAAAAGTTACCACTATCATTTTTTTCATTAATGTTATTTCTATAAATACTTTTAAGAATTTTTTTATCTAAAACATGATTTAAATTATTTAATTGCAAATATTGCTCAAAATTTTTGTCTTTAAACCATTCTCTCAGAGGCACAGAAAAACCTTTTTTTGAACCATTCAAAATTTGGGTGGGCAACTTCTTTCCTATTGTATTTTTTAATATGCTTTTTCTTTCAAAGCCCTGAATTTTGATGTTTTTATCAACACTAGCCATAAATTCTATTAATCTATAATCAAGAAATGGAGCTCTGGTTTCGAGTGAATTACACATACTCATTCTATCTACTTTAACTAAGTAATCATCAGGCAAGTTATGTTTAAAATTAAGATACATAAGTTTATAGAAACTATCTTCATAAGTACACTCATTCATGATTGTATTAAAATATTCTTCAATTGGAAGAACATTTTTAATATTTCTAGTTAACTTCTTGATTGAAATCAAAGAAGTAAATGAATATTTATTTATGAATTTTTGGTTAAAATCCATGTTAGATGTTTCAATAAAATTTAATATTTGGTTAATTTTATACCTTGGATTTCCTTTTGTAAATTTTGAGATTGAACTTAAACCCTTATATAGAGATTTTAGTATAAAAGGTGGTAAATTAAAGAAAAGTGAACTTATTTTAAGACCTAAATAAGAATTATATCCAGATAAGACTTCATCTCCACCATCACCAGTCAATACCATTTTTACTTTTGATCTTGCAAATTTTGAAACCTCATGAGTTGGAATTGATGAGCTATCGCCAAAAGGCTCATCAAAGTGATTATTACAAAAAAGTATAGCTGATTCAATATTCTTTGGATCAACTGATCCTAAATGATGAGAGGTTTTAAATTTATTGGAAACTAAATTTGCAAGTTCAGATTCATCAAAAAACTTATTTTTAAATCCTATAGTGAAGGTTTCAATTGGTTCGTTTGAAAAATTTGACATTTGAGAAACTATACATGAAGAATCTAAACCTCCACTCAAAAACGCACCAAATGGAACATCGCTTCTCATTCTAATTTTTATTGAATCCTTAAAAAGATTTATAAATTTTTCATAAATATATTTTTTATTTTTAATCATATTATTTTCATCAATTACAGGTAAATCCCAATATTTATATTGTTTAAAACCGTTACTATTTGCAATAATATAATGGCCGGGCAATAATTTAAAAATATTTTTATAAAAAGTTTCAGGGCCTGGTATATTAGTTAGAACTAAATAAAGCTCTATTAATTCTTCTCTTATTTTTTTTGGGACCCCATATTCAAAAATTGATTTAATTTCAGAGGAAAAAATTAATGAATTCTTATTTACACTGTACATGAGAGGCTTTTCGCCAATTCTATCTCTTGATAAAAACAATTGCTGTTTATTATTATCCCACAATGCAAAAGCCCACATGCCGTTAAATTTATTTTGACAATCAACACCCCACTCTTCATATGATTTGATTATCACCTCTGTATCTGAACTGGTTTTAAATTTATGTCCTAGCTTTATTAAATCTGATCTTAATTCTATATAATTATATATTTCACCATTAAAAACAACAGAAATAGTTTTTTCTGAATTTTGCATGGGTTGGTTTCCCTCAGAAATATCAATAATTGATAACCTCCTATGACCTAATCCAATGTTGTTTTGATGATAATACCCAAATCCATCAGGACCTCTATGATAAAGCTTGTCCGTCATTAGTTCTAGCTTTTCAGGATCTATTTTATTATCCTTATTAAAATTATATATTCCTGCTATTCCACACATAAAAACTAATTTGTAAGATCTTTAGAAAACATTGTTAATCAATAAAAAAACGTAATGATAAAAATTAATTTGACTTAATCTTAGATACAGTGTCATTTTGCAATTTATAATGTGTATTTGAAAATTCACATATTGCTAAACCTTCATTATCAAAATTTAGTCTATTTCCATATTCACTAACCCAACCAATTTGTCTAGCAGGATTTCCAACAACCAGTGCATAATCTTTAATATCTTTCGTGACCACAGCCCCAGCGCCAATAAATGCATATCTTCCAATATTATTTCCACAAATAATAGTAGAATTTGCACCGATTGAAGCTCCTTTTTTAACTAAAGTTTTTAGGAACTCACCTCTTCTATTTATCATACTTCTGGGATTTATAACATTTGTAAAAACCATTGAGGGACCTAAAAAAACATCATCCTCACATATTACTCCAGTGTAAATTGAAACATTATTCTGGACTTTTACATTATTACCTATGACAACATCAGGTGAAACAACAACATTTTGTCCAATATTACAATTTGAACCAATTATTGAATTTTTCATTATGTGAGAATAATGCCAAATTTTAGTTCCAGCTCCAATTGAAGTTGGTTCATCAACAAATGAACTTTCATGAACAAAAAAATTAAGATTTGTAGACATAGACTTATATTGATATTTTGTAATATTTTAAGTACCACTTAATAAACTCTGAGATACCATACTTAATAGTCGTATTAGGGATAAAATCTATGTATGAGTTTAGTGATTTTGTATCAGCATGAGTTGATGGTACATCACCAGGCTGAATTTTAGTTAATTTAATTATTGCTTTTTTATTCAAATTGATTTCAATTTCTTTTATAAAATCTAATACTTTAACTGGCTTTCCATTACCAATGTTAAAAATTTTATATGGTGCTGATGATGAATTAATTTCAGGATTATCACTATCCCATTGTTGATTTCTTTTAGGGGGCTTACTCAGAAGCCTATATATTGATTCGACAATATCATCAATATATGTGAAATCTCTAATCATATTTCCATAATTAAAAAGATTAATCTCCTTTTGCTGAATTATGCCATTAGCAAATAAAAATAATGCCATATCAGGTCTTCCCCAAGGGCCATAAACTGTAAAAAATCTGAGACCCGTAGTTGGCAAATCAAAAAGATGTGAATATGAGTGGGCCATCATCTCATTTGCCTTTTTTGTTGCAGCATACAAGGCCATTGGATGTTCAGTTGGCATTGATTCATTCAAAGGCATCTTTGAATTTAGTCCATAAACAGAACTAGTGCTTGCATAAATTAGATGTTTTACATCTGTAAACCTAGCCCCTTGTAAGATAGATAAAAAACCATCTACATTACTTTTAGTATAAACATTTGGATTATCAATACTGTATCTTACACCTGCTTGTGCAGCAAGGTTAATTACATAAGTAAATTTATTTGATTTCATAAAATCAATTATGAAATTACTTTCTGAAAGATCAGCTTTAATAAATTTAAAATAGTTATTAATGCTAGAATTAATAATTTCATTTTCTTTAATTAACAATTTCTCAATTCCTAATTCATTAAGCCTATTATATTTTAATTCAATATCATAATAATCGTTAATAACATCTAAACCAATTACCTCAAAATTTTCTGAAATTAATTTTTTACATAAATGGAAACCTATAAATCCTGCAGCACCTGTTACTAAAACTTTTTTCATTTTATAATTAATTTTTATGATTCAAATGGATGTTTAGACAACTTTAATTTAACCATAGGATGATAATCGCTTTCTATTTTGGAAATAGTTGAGTTTCGTATATCATGGACAATATTTATTGAACTAAGTGAATCTTTAACCCTAAAACCTTTTCCTTCTAAAATAGACTTATATGAGATATTGTGTAATTCTGTAAAACCATCACTAAATTCTAGCTCATCATCATTAATCCTAATCGATCTAAATACTCTTTTACCTTTATCCTTAATACTTTTTGGCAAAGTATCCTCATTGATGCTTAAAAACCATCTAACATTTGCTTTTTTTAAACGAATTAAACCTGAAGCTCTGTCATGCGTGTGTAAATGTACTTTTTGATTTTCCACATTTCCAAATATCCATGTTAACATATCAAAAAAATGAATACCTATATTTGTTGCAATACCTCCAGATTTTTCTAAATCAGATTTCCACGATGTATAATACCATTTTCCTCTGGAAGTAATATATGTCAAATCAATATCATAAATTTTATCGTTTTTATCATTCTCAATTTGTTCCTTGAGTTTTTTAATCGTTGGATGATGGCGTAATTGAAGAATAGTAAAAATACTTTTTCCATAATCATTTTCAGCTTTAATAAGAGATTCAACATTCCACGGATTTAAGACTAGTGGTTTTTCACAAATTATATCAGATTCTGATCTTAATCCAAATCTTATGTGACTATCGTGAAGATAATTTGGTGAACAAATTGAGGTATAATCAACCCTTACATTATTGTATTTTAACTTACTAACATGACGATCAAATCTTTCAAATTCAGTAAAATAATCGGCATTTGGAAAATAAGAATCTAAAATACCTGCACCATCATAAGGATCATAAGCTGCAATTAAATTATTCCTTGTTTTACTTATAGCTTGCATATGTCTTGGTGAAATGTAACCGGCAGCCCCTAGTAAAATAAAATTTTTCATAATTTAAAATTAAAAGTTAAAACAATAAATTTTATACAAATTTAAATTATATATATTCATTCAAACTAAAATAACATACTAATAGCTTATAGCTTATTGACAAATTATTATATAATGTAAAAAATATCCAATCTTTCAAAAGAAGCAATAAAAATTATTGTCAAAATATATTCTAAATTATTTTTCCTTGCTCTATATAATGAATATAATGTACCAGTAATAAAAAAGAAAGTAAATAAATAGTATTTTAATTGGAATAATCTTAAACCTTCGAAAAATAGATTGTTATTTCTATAATTTAAAAAGAAGTAATTTACATATTCTTGTGATATATCAAAAGGATTAAAAAAGTACAAATAGCTTAATAATCTCAGGTCTTGGAAAAAAACATTAATAATCTCCAAGTTTCTGGAAATAAAGAATATCCCTAATAAAAAAATTATCATGTTAAAAATTAAATAACGTCTAAAAAAATTAATTATTTGTAACCTGTATTTTATGAAAGTAATTACAATTACATATAAAATAAGTATTCTTTGTTCAATAAAAATCCCAAAAAGTAACATTAAAATAATCTCAAAAATTTTTAAATTTTTAAATCCGATTCTAGAGGAGATAATAACTAATAAAATTCCGTAGTAGTTAGGGTATAAATCAAAAAATATTGTACTCAAAAAACATAAAAAAATAATTATTGAAAATTTAACTTCTTTAAAATCTTTCGTAAATGATAATAACAACCATAAAACTAATGGTTCATGCCAATACATTGAACCATTGGGAAGAGTTAGAAAAATACCTATTGTTAAAACAGTAAAAATTAAAATATCAAAAATTTGATTTTTCTTTAAAAAAACTAAATATGTAAAAATCCAAAAAGCAATTACGTAATTGTAATTAAATCCTAGGACTCTAAATACCTCTGATAATATATATAGAAAAATATACATAAATTAAATATTGTAGTATAAAAGTAAGCATACATTAAACTGAAATAAGAAATTGAGCAAAATAAAACAATCTGAAATATTAAAACTGAATTGAAAAATTTTTTACTCTTGCTAAGCGATAAAAAATTAGAGATTATTGCAATTGGAGTAAACGGTAACAATAAACAAAATAAAATTAAAGTTTCCTGATCGTATGGGAATTTAAGTAATTCGAAAATAAATGATATATCAAAAGTATTTATTAATAGATATAAAAAAAAGGAAAAAAATATTAATATTAAAATAAATGATCTTATGTAATTTAGTATTCTTTGATCTTTTTGGACCTTAAATTTATTATAGTAAAATAAAAATTGTGAATTAATTAAATTATTAAACTTGTCAAAAAAAGGATATAAAATTGAAAATACACTTCCAACACCCAAAAATAAACTAACCCTATATAAATTATAAATGTTTATATATCCACTCTCAATAAATTCAATCGCTCTAAGTCGAAAGATCATTTTTAAGTCAGATTTTTTTAAAAGTATGAATGAAATTATTGAAATAAATAAAATAGAAAACAAATAAGTTTCAAGATTAAAAATATCAAGATAATACAAAGACAGAGCTAAAACTAATCCTAAAATTGATTTACTAATTTCCAATATATAATATCTATAAACACCACTTCGATACATAAATAATGTAGAGGATAGAGTTGATAATTTAAAAGATAGTAGTATTAATAACATCCACCATTTAAGTTCAGGAAAAAATATTAATAATATTGGAAATGAAGCTAAGTAAAATATAATATCATTAAAAAAAAGACCCGATGGTATTTTATTATTTTTAATAAAGTCCCTGTCTAGTTGTAAAGCAACTCCAGATCTGACAAATTTCAAAGAATGATTGTAGATTTCAATTGTTCCATAGATCAAAAATAAATCTTGACCAACAATGTAAAATAATAATAAACCCTTAATTAAATTAGCTGATGCTAAAAGATAGCCCATATATCTTTAAAATCTCTGCTTTTAATTTGTAATTTTTTTTTCATAATCTTAGAAAGATTTGAATACAAATAAATATCTCTACCTGCATCAGGAGATGCAAAAAATGGAATTTCAAATCTAATACATTCAGTCAAAAAATTTGAATAACCTTCGTAATCACTATACAACAAAGCACACCCATTTAAACTACTTAGCTTGGTCATTACAATACTAATTTTATTTTTTGGGACAACACCCATGTACGAAAAGGATTTGTATTTAGTGAGTGATTTAAAATAACTATTGTTTTCTATGGGTCCAAAAACCTTTAATTTCAAATTTAATTTTTCACAAAATTTTAATGATTTCTCGATTCCCTTTTCTTTTGAAATCCTTCCGAAATAAAAGAAAAAGTCATAATTTTTAATTTTGATATTACTTTTTTCGTTTGATAATTGAACATTTCTTTCTGAAAAATTTCTTAAACCAGTTAACAGAGTATCGAAGTAGTTTTGAACAACAAATTTATTTTTTGGCAAAAATTTACCTAGGTAAATATTTTTTGTAGATCTTGAATGAATTATAACTTTTTTCCCAATTATTTTAAGAAAAAAAAGAAAAATAAAATCTCTAACTATTGTTTTTGTTAATAAAGCTCCAAATATTACAATTTTTTTTGAATAGTTTTTTTTTAAGCTTAAAATAATTAATTTTTTTAGAGATACTAGAGATCCTAATAATCCAGGTTTTCTCCAAAAAAAATTTATATCTTCATTTAAATTTAATAATTGCTCTCCACCTGAAATTTTTCTACTATTTCTTACTAACAACATTTTTAAAAAGTATGTATAAATCTATATACTGATTTTTTTTCCATATTATAAAAACTGAAATAATTATTGAAAAAAAGAATATAAAAATATAATGTTTTAAAAAGAATAATTGATCCTCTTCTGCTTCCATACTAGATTCTGATAATCTAAAAAAATTACCAGATCTTGTTAATTCAGGATCCATCGTAGGCAAAACACTGTATAAACCTTGTAATAACTCCTGAGAAACATTTACTTGAAGAAATGAAGATTGAGAGTTGGAATTATATTCAGACAAGGGCATATTTGAATTATTTTCTAAAATTTTATTGTACTTATTTATAAGCTGAACTAGGTTATTCTCAAGTGAATCAATCTTTTCCTCCAAATATTTGAAAAGTCTCTGTTTGCTTTCAATTGAATATGATTCATTTATTTCTGTTAAAGCTTGGAAAGTTGCCTCAGTAGCTGATTTACAAAATTTCTTATCCCCATTTCTATAATATATTGAAATTGTCTCCTCAAGATCTCTAATAGATGGCCCGTTTTGAGAAAACCACGATTTAAAAAAAGCAGTTTTATCTTTAACATTTTCTGACCCATATAGATTCATAAAATAATCTATATCAATTTTATTATATACTTTATCTAAAAATATTGGAGAGCTAGTAACACTAGCAATTTGATCAAAACTAAAGCTATTATTTCCCCCAGATAAAATTGGAAGAGACTTTCCTATATTAAAATCAAGAGATGATCCTTCATCTTTAATAAAAGATATTTCATAAAAATATGGAGGTTTTAAAACTAAAAAACTAAATACTATTATCAATGTAGAAATAATTAAACTAACTAGTAAAAGCCTAATCAATTTAAATTTTTCTAAAAATGATTTAATAGATATGAAATCTGTTTCAAATGTATTTCTTTCCATTTTATTTGTATTTTTTTATTAATATGTTTTTTAACTCTACAACACTCAAAATACTTTTTGTTTGCAATATAAAAATTAATTAAAACACCAAAACGATAAAAGGGTCCTAGATTATAACTCTGATCATCAGTTTTTAATATTAAAATTGGTAAATTATATGAAAGTGATTCAATGACCGAATTAGACCATGTCCCAAATTGATTAATTGTAACAAAACAAGAAGCATTTTTAAAAAATTTATGTTTTAATGATTGATTTGTAAAATAAATAACATCCTTATCATTTAATTTTTTATTAGTCAGTATTTTTAGAGCGAATTTATTTTGAAAGTTTTTATATTGGTGGATTTTTAAATTTATTTTTTGGTTTCTTGAAATTGTCAAAGGATGACTCAAATTTATTTTTGTATAAATCTCATTTAAATTTATTGAATTATAAACTAAGCAAACTGTATCTAAATTTTTTGCTCTTTCAAGCCAAGAAAACTTAAAACTACCATCAATAGTTAAAATCAGTTTTCTCAGAAAAAAAAATCTAAAATTACTATTACCTAAATGTTCATCACGATAAGGTCCAACACCATGAAATCTCCATGTACAAAAAATGCCTAAAAAAAAGAAATTTTGAAAAAAACTTCTTGAGATAACTAAAATATCATTATTAAAAATTGATTTAATAGATCTTAAAATAGATTTAGATCCATTAACATTTTTATCTTTTAAAAAATAATCTTGACTAGCTATACCTGTAGATTTATTATTTGATAGAGCTCCCTTTTTAAATATGTAATTTATAGAATTTCTGATATGATTTTAAAATTTGATTTTAAAGGTTTTTTGGTGATTAAATTAGAGATTTTAGAATTTAGATCATCCTTAGCTAAAAATAAATCATCCACACTTAATGAATTTATACCAGGAATGTAATAATTTAAGGAATCTCCAGGATTATCATGACATACAACACAATTCCATATTCTTGAATATTCATTAAGAACATTAGCAAAACCCTCCGACCTACTTAATAATATTCCTATATGAAAACTTTTTTTTAAGGCTTGACTTTTAGTTATTAAAGAGACATTATTCATTTTCGCTGTCTCTTTATTCATTTGTTCAGAGACTGCAAAAAAATTATACTTATGACTAAGATTTTTTGCTAATCTAAAATAATAGCTCCAATTTTTTGGAAATTTATAGCTAGCTATCATTATTATATTCTTCATTTAATATCACTTTAATATTATTTTTTTTAAACAATTTATAATTGATAATTGCATTAATTGAATTAGTATATATCATATCAGCAAAATATGATGACAATAAAACAAGTACATAGCGTATTTTCATATACTTAAATGGCATTGAATCTCTAATCATATAAATTACCTTGGTCCCCATTATTTTCATCAAAATTAATGTAATAATTGCATCTGCTCTCCAAATATGCACCTCGTCAAATTTTTTAAAAAAACTTAACCTTTTCTCAGAGATTGTTACTCTATGACCCCTTTTTACTAAATTTTTAGCAACAACTTTTACTTGCTTCTCTGTACCACCAATTAATTTTAGAGGTGGAGATATTATTAATATATTTTTCTTCTTCAAGGATTCTTGTATTTGATTTGTCTAAAATAACATTTGGAATTCGAAAATATAAGTCAGTTAAATTAACCTTACTATTAAATTCTATAAAAGAATTAGAATTTAGTGCATCAATAATTATATTTGGGTATCCCTCATAAATTGAATTTGATTTTATTGTCAACTTATTTTTTTTTAAATAAATAATTAAATCAGAGTTAGACATATGTCCTAATAATTTTACACCACTTTTTTTTAATTCATCTGCATAATCTTGATCGTGAATACCACCTATTATCAAATCAATATTATCTGGAAAGTTTTTTTTTCTACTTACCCATCCAATTGCTACATATTTTTTTGAAACTTCTGGAGTTATAAATGATCCTCTATAATAATTATGATGCATTATAATGTAAGATCTTTTTCTAATCTTTCTAGCTAATTTAAATTGATATGAATTTTGAACACTTAAATTTCCATACTTAATCAAATATTTAGCTGAAGAATAAATTAATTTATTGTAAGGCCTCATGAAAAAATGATTCATTATTCCATTATTTGAAATTCTATAAAATATTTTTTTATTGAATATATGTGAAAATAAAATTATGATAAGTTGCCAACCAATTTCATTATAGATTTTTAAACCTTTTTTTAAATTCAATTTTAAAAAAAACCCTGTTAAGCTATTATAGAAAATGAAATTATCAAAAGTCCTTGTTATTTGAGCAAAAGCCCCCCCACTGTATTTACCTCTTTGAATGAATCCTTTCATAAAATCTTATAACATATTTTGTTAACCCAACTTTGTTAAATTTTCTAAACCTAAAGTTATCTTGATAAACGTACACCCGATTAAAAATTAAAAAAAACTTATATTCAAGATTTTGAATTTTTTTAAGAAATTTAAATAAATAATATTTACTTCCAAGAACACTTCTATAAAAATCATTAAATAACCTTTGCCTTGTTTTAGATACATTCTTTGAAAGAAAAAAATAGGCAAAATTAAAATCCCAAAATGGCATGTAAAGTTTTTTGTTCATGGAGTTTGCAATATTTGAGCTTCCGATTAAAAATGGTAATTGACGATGTATGTATCCAAAACTTTGAACCTTGAGAGAATAATCTATAGAATCATCAAAATTTTTAAAATAATTTCTGATGTATTTTATTATGTAAACTCTTGAATTTTCATCTAATGGATAATTTCTAAAATATTTTGAAAGTATAAATTCCATACTAGAATCACCCGTGTAATGTCCATTTTTTAAAAAATCTCCTGTATGACCTATTACTAATTCCGAACATTTATCAATTAAAAAAAAATCTACAATATTTGGAACTGACCAAGTCAAATTTTTAATTTTAATTAAAGTTTTATCTATAAATTCATGAAAATTCAACTTTAAGAATTTAATATTTTTAAATCTGTATAAAATTTTTAGTCTAAATTTTATTCTCAAACTATTTACAATAGAAACACAACGGACATTATTCAATAAGCTTAACAACACACTACTATCCATCCCATCACTCAAAGCTAGTTTTAAGTTTTTACTATTTATAAATTCATTAAGCTTTGAAAAAAAAGAGTGATGTGGAGATAATACTACTTTTTTTTCTGTTATTGTTAGGTTTTTTTCATCAAAAATAAAATTGAATGTTGGATCAATTACCACATATTTTCTTAATATTGGTAAAAATCCCGATGAGAGAAAAAAGGCTTTTGGAAAATTAATTGTTCTATAGGTTTCATTGAAATTTTCAAAAAAACCATTGTTAAGTAAGATAAATTCTTTTTCAATTGAAATAATTAATGGATCAATATAATTTCTATAATCAAGATAGATTCTATTATTTAATCTCCAGATAGTAAGATTTTGTTTTTCTAATATTTTTTGATTTTTTCCTTTAATTAATATTCTCATTCAGAAAAGAAATTATATTTCTTTGTTTAAAGTAATATCTCAATAAAAACTTATGTGATCTTTCTTCAACATCATAAGATTTTGTTTTTTGCACAATAGTTAAAAAATCGTCATAATTTTCGAATATGAAATAATCAAGATTTAGTTCGTAATTATCAACGGGAATATCTTTTAATAATTTTTTATAAATTAAAACAATTCCTCCCTGAACTAAATGTTCAAGTATTGTCAATCCACCAGATTCCTGCTTAGTCGGTATAAAATAAAATGACTTGTTTAATTCTTTAATCCATTTATTGTGGTTTATCTTGTGATGTCTTTTGTACTTCCCTGGTTTTTTCTCAAATCCATTGGATGTTATATAGGTTATATCTAACTTTTTATTTTTAAAAATTTTACAAATTTCATCATAACAATTTAAATCCCATGGTGCATATTCGTCATGATCAATAAGAATTCCTAAACAATCTATTTTAGAACCATACCTGCTTACAGGGACGAATTCCATACATTTAATCCATCTTATTTTAGGGTTAAAGATTTTATTTAATATGAAATGAATAAAGTTAGACTTATGAAAATAAATGATCACATCTTCTCTTAAAACACCAGTAAAAGTTGAATTGTCAGCAATAGAAACTTTTTTTACATTTGAATGCCAGTTATACTTTGTCCATCCTCTTTGTCTGAAAGTAAAAGTAAAATTTGAATTAATAAGCTTTAAAAAATTTTTTGGAAAATTATTTTCAATAAGTTCTTTAAAACCAATTTGATTAACTGACCAATGAGAATCAATAACCTCGGCTTTTTCTTTATACATAATTAATAGATTTAAATTTATTAGCTTCTTGTGAAGAAATTATATCGCCTTTTTGAATTATCAACGAATATTTCTTTAGTTTTTTTAATCTATAAATCCCTTGTACCATTACTTCATCTTCATACAGCGATTGATATAATATAATATCACTTTTTTCGTATAAATTAATTATATTTTCATAAGGCATATGCGATTTTGATGAAAATATACTTAAATCTGGAATCTTGTAAACAACTTTTTCATTTATGTTTTGATCATTTTTTAATTCATTGTAATTTATTTCATAATTAAGAAAATCTTTCAAATATGAATAAGAATATAAGTCGATAGTTTTGTTCATATCAAGGGTTAAATCGCTATACTTTGTTGAATATTTAGCCTGAGCAATTCTATTCATTAAACTAACTCCTGAAAAAATAGTTTTACTTTTTTTATTAAAAACTAAATCAGAAACATGAATCCATACATGTAAACTAAAAGAAAATAAAAGAATTAATGATTTTTCAATGTGTTTATCACTTTTGAAAATATTTAAATTAATAAGTTTATTTGACAATTTTTTTGCTTCATCTGATAATTTAAAATCCCATTCGCACGCATAATAAAACGAATAATCAGGTGTTTTTATCAATCCCTTCTTTTGAATGAACTCAGACAAAAAAAATCTATAAAAAAATCTACCGTGAATAATATCATAAATTTCAGGGAGAATAGCATTGGTTATTGGATTTTGAAATCTAATTTTTTTATAGAATTCATTTATATTGCTATTGTGTGTATCCTTAATATCTATTTTGGTAATACTCATTTTTTATCGACCATAAAATATTTTTCATTATTCATTGCAAGCTCTAAATATGCACTACTGCTATAGGAACTTCCCGTCCAACCATAATTTAATCCAAAGTATTTATTAATTGGATTATCTAAAATTTTGACTTTACCAATTTTTTTTATCTCATTTAAATATCTATTAGAATTGTTTGAAGGATGTTTTTTATATAAGACCAAATGGTTTTTACTTTTTAAATCGGTAATTAAATCTAATTCCAAATTCATTAATCGCTCTGAATCCAAAATACTTGTTTCAGATTCAATTTTTCCAAATGGAAATCTACCCAAAAACACCACTGTTTTAATTTTTGAACTTATTTGATTATAAGAACTTATCTCACGAAGTTCTATTGAACTATTTTTTAAATTCATACTAATCATATTCTTTTTTAAAAGTGATGATGTATAATTCTCAGTTGACTTATTATAAGATATTAGAGTAGCATTAGGTGAATATTCTAGTAAAAGCTTTGTTTTATTTTTGCTAAATGGTTCACCATGTTGAAATATATTAACTTTAAAATTATTTGTAGTTAAAAAATAAACTATTGACCTAGATGTAATTGAATTTAAAGCTCCAAATAGATATTTTATTCTTTTAGAAAAAATATTGTTGTTTAATGATTTAGTAATTTGTTTTGAGAACAATAATTTATTAATAAGATAGTTCCTTGCTTCATTTTTACTAATTACATCTAGCGAACCTAAAATTTCTTCATATCTAAGTATAACAACATTAATAAAATCTAAATCAGTTTGATCTAATTTGATATTCGGTTTTTTGTTTTTTATCCAAAAATAAACCTTTCGTTTCTTGTGAGCAGCTAAAATATCACTATGAAAACATATTAATTCTTTTTTAAATAATTTATAAAAAGAATTATAATAAAATCTTTTTTTTGAGGGGTAATTTAATTTATTAGCGAATACTAATTTAGTTTTGTTAACAAAAAAACTATATAATTCATATGAACAAGGAAATAATATAAAATAGTTTTGCTCATCAAACTTTGATGACCAAAATTTTAATATTTTTTCATATTTAACTTTATTAGATTTCTTAAAAATCATTCTTAAATCTAAAGTCTTGCATCAATTTTGGATTCACTCAATGCTCCCTTAACATCATATAAAATTCCATTACTGTTAAGATATTGTCTAATATTTATTTTAAGGAATTCACTGTGTGCAACGGCTAATATTATTCCGTCATAATAATTAGTTTTAATTTTTTTAATAACATCTAAAGAAAATTCTTTTTTTACTGTTTTAGAATCAACCCAAGGATCATAAACATCTACTAAGCAATTATAATCGATTAACTCATTATAAACATCTATAACTCTTGTATTTCTAATATCTGGACAGTTTTCTTTAAAAGTTAGTCCTAATAATAAAACTTTTGAATTTTTAACTTTTAAACCCTTTTTAAGCATCAATTTTACTAATTCACCTGCAACATATTTTCCCATTCCGTCATTAATTCTTCTTCCAGCTAGAATGATTTCAGGATGATATCCAAGTTCTTGGGCTTTTTGGGCTAGATAGTATGGATCTACACCTATACAATGTCCGCCTACTAGACCCGGTTTAAATGATAAAAAATTCCATTTTGTTTCTGCTGCTTCTAAAACAGATTTAGTGTCAATTTCCATGAGGTTAAATATTTTTGCCAATTCATTAACGAAAGCAATATTTAAATCTCTTTGACTATTTTCAATTACCTTAGCAGCTTCTGCTACTTTAATCGATGGAGCAAGATGAGTTCCAGCTTTTAATATGGATTTATATACATTATCAATATAAATTGATGATTCTTTATTTGAACCAGATGTTACTTTTTTAATATTTATTAAAGAATGTTTTTTATCTCCTGGATTTATTCTTTCAGGGGAATACCCTACAAAAAAATCTTTATTTAATTTCAAGTTTGAGTATTTTTCTAAAATGGGGACGCATTCATCTTCCGTAACACCTGGATAAACTGTGCTTTCATAAATTACATAATCTCCTCTTTTAAGAACTTTTGAAATTGTTTCTGAGGCACTAATCAATGGTTTTAATACTGGTCTATTGTTTTTATCAGTTGGAGTTGGTACAGTTACAATATAAAAATTAGAATCTTTTAAATCATCATTATCATTAGTGCAGTATAGGCCTATGGAGGATTTATTCTTAGGCACAATAACTTTAATAAGTTCATCTTTGGAAACTTCTAAAGTACTATCAATACCTTTCCTTAATTCTTTAATTCTATCAAGATTAATATCATACCCAACTGTTAAATATTTTTTACCAAATTCTACGGCTAAAGGTAAACCTACGTACCCTAAACCTATAATTGAAATTTTTAAACTCATAATTTTAGTTCATTATTTTTGAATTATATCAATAAATTCTCTAACACAACCTTCACCTCCCTTACTTCTCAAAATTAATATACCGGGAATATTCTTTATTAATTTGTTTGCATCTATTGGACATGCTTTAAATCCAACAGCTTTTAAAGCATTAAAACAATTAATGTCATCTCCAATATATGCTACATTTGCAAAAGATATTCCCAACTTATTTACTAAATTTTTAATTGCTTTTTCTTTTCCAATATTTTTTTCTTCTTGAAATAAAAAATCAATTTTTAATTTATTAGATCTTTCTTTATTTATTAAACTATTTTCAGATGTAATAAGTGCTGTTTTAACACCATTTTTTCTTAAGATTTCAAAACCCATACCATCTCTAGTATTAAATTTTTTTAAATTTTCACCTTTAGCATCATAATACATTCCTCCATCAGTAAGAGTTCCGTCAATATCACTAACGAATAATTTTAGCTTGAACTTTTTTAATTTTTTTCTGATAAAAATTTTTTTGAAATTATAATTTAAACTGAAGATCATGGATTATTAATCAATTTTTTTAAATTTTGGATTTTAATATGATTAGAGTGAAGTTCTCATTTAATATCATTTATTAGTACTCGCTCAAAATAATTTTCAATAATACCCAACAATTTTAAATTACTTTTGAATTTAATATGTATACTTTAATCGAAATAATTTTTTGAAATATTTTTGAGTTTTTCAATAACTTTTTTAACATCATTAAATTATTTTCATTTAATTAAATTTTCAACTATTTTCCAATCATCATCTGAGTCTATTTCATAATAGGTTTTTTCATCCATTTTATAGAGCCCTATTTTTCCTGATATTCTATTTTCTGATTCTAATATACGGGCATAATTGCAGATGTAAAATGCTCCATTTTCAACTAAATAACCATCCCAATCTTGTCTTTGGGGTCTGTTCATGTAGTTGTAATTTACAGATATTCCTTTACTATCCCAAATAAATCTTTTTTGATTTACTACTGATAAAACACTATCATATTTTTTATATAATTCGATTCCACCATTAAAATCATTACTTGTAGTTAAGGGAGAAGTAGCTTGAGCTAATAAAATATCATCCTTTATATTTAAGTTATTTATCACTTCTATTAAAACATCTTCGGTTGAAGAAGAATCTCTAGAATTCTTTAGGTCTCTAAGATATATTTTTACTTTACTAAAAGAAAATGATTTAACTAAATCGATGTATTCTTTATCTAATGCAACTATTATTATATCTACACAAGAATTTTCTAATGCATTTAAAACCCACCATATAAGAGGTTTTCCCGCTAATAATTTTACATTTTTATTAGGTATACCTTTAGAACCAGAACGTATTGGAACAATTCCTGTCATCAACCTCTTAATGATTTTCTTTTACTTAATTCACTTTGCAATAATTGTCTTTCAGAATTACCACCAAGTGCTTTTTCAATATCCCTAATTCCTTTTACTAACTTAATTAGACCAGCAGGTTCTACTGAAGCTACCTGATCAGACCCCCACATTGTTCTATCTAATGTAATATGCCTTTCAATCCATGTAACTCCCATGGGGACTGTTGCAAATGTGGTTACTAAACCATATTCATGACCACTATATCCAACTTCTTTGCCATACTTTTTTAACCAGTGAATATATTCTAAACTTAATTCATTGATAGGGGAGGGATAAGTAGAGTTAGTGTGCATTATAACATCTGGATTGCTATATTCTACAGCCAGTTTAATCTCATCTTCAGTTGACATACCTGTAGAAATAATTAAATAATCAAATTTAATTCTTGCATATTCAACTAATTCTTTATTTGTAATTAAGGCTGAGGGTATTTTTGAAATATTATTGTATTGAGACATAAAATCAACAGAGTCTTTATCCCATACTGATGCAAACCAATCAATGCCTTTTTCTTTACAATAACGATCTATTTCATCATATTCTTCTTTACCAAATTCAACTTTATACTTATAATCTAAATAAGTCATTTCCCCCCAAGGAGTGGATTTTGGTTTAGATTTTTGTTCCTCAGGGACACAAACATCAGGATTACGTTTTTGAAATTTAACATAATCACACCCTGCAATTACTGCAGCGTCAATTATTTTTTTACATAGGTCTAAATCACCATTATGGTTTATCCCTATTTCTCCTATTATATTTACCATTTTTTAATTAATTTTTTGATAATTATTTAAATACCAGTTGTATGTTGATTTTATTCCATCTAATAAATCAATTTTGGAGTTCCATCCTAAATCATTAATCTTCGAAGAATCAAGGATTTTTTTTGGTGTACCATCTGGTTTGGTTTTATCCCAAATTATATCTCCATCAAATCCAACTATATCACTAATTAATTCTGCCAAATCAAAAATTTTTATTTCTTGATTAGAACCAACGTTATAAATATCATAATCTAGGTCATTTTGAAGAATAAATATAATTGCTCGTGCCAAATCATAAACGTGTAAAAATTCCCTGTAAGGGCTTCCAGTACCCCAAAGTTTAACATATTTATATTTTTTTGTTTTAGCAATATGAAATTTATTTATCATTGCTGGCAATACATGTGATGTTTCTAAATCAAAATTATCATTTGGACCATACAAATTTGTAGGCATTAAAGAAACATATTTTCTTTTATATTGTTTATTCAAGGCTTCAATAAGCTTAACTCCAGATATTTTAGCTAATGCATACCATTGATTAGTTTTTTCAAGATTGTCAGTTAATAAATATTCTTCCTTAAGTGGTTGTTTAGCAAATTTTGGATAAATACAAGAACTTCCTAAAAAAAGGAATTTATCAATGTTATTTTTATGAGACGAATAAATTAAATTATTTTGAATTAAAAGGTTATCCATTAAAAACTCGTAAGGATTATTATTGTTAGCTAATATGCCTCCAACCTTTGCAGCTGCATCAACTATTACATTTGGTTTTTGATCAGAAATAAATTCTTCGACTAAATTTTGATTCCTAAGATCTAAATCAGTAGATGAAACTCCAATTAAATTATAATATCCCTCTGACTTAAGTAAGTTCCATACAGCGGAACCCACCATACCATTATGACCTGCAACATATATTTTTTCATCTTTCTTTAACATTATTCAAAATAATTTTTGGGTTTGTATCCTAAATTCTGAAGTTCTTTCTTTTTTTTCATTAGTTTAAGGTCAGATATCATCATTTCATCAATTAGTGTATCCAGCTGTATTTCAGGTTGCCAGCCCAATATATTTTTAGCTTTACTTGAATCACCAACTAATAGGTCAACTTCAGTTGGTCTGAAATATCTGGGATCAATAGCTACAACCTTTTTCCCAATTTCTAATTTATATTTTTCACTTGATGATGATTTTATTACTGCATACTCATTTAAATCTTTTCCCTTAAATTCTAACTCAACACCTATGAAATTAAAAGCTTTTTTTACAAAATCTCTTATGGATGTTGTTTTTCCAGTAGATATAACCCAATCATCAGGATCTGTGTGTTGTAGTATCATCCACATCATTCTAACATAGTCCTTTGCATGTCCCCAGTCTCTTTTTGCATCCAAATTACCTAAATGTATTATATCTTGTAAACCATACGCTATTCTTGAAATACCTCTAGTAATTTTTCTAGAAACAAATGTTTCTCCCCTTAAAGGTGATTCATGATTAAAAAGAATACCATTTGATGCAAAAATATTGTATGCCTCACGGTAATTTTTTGTTATCCAATAAGCATACAGCTTTGCAACACCATATGGTGATCTAGGATAAAATGGTGTTTTTTCTGATTGAGGCACCTCTGTTACCTTACCGAACAATTCGGATGTAGATGCCTGATATATTTTACATTTTTTTTCAAATCCTAAAATTCTTATGGCCTCAAGTATTCTCAATGTTCCAATTCCATCTGTATCTGCAACATATTCGGGTATATCAAATGAAACGCGTACATGAGACATTGCTGCTAGATTATAAATTTCATCTGGCTCTATATCTTTTATTAATCTTAATAAATTAGTACTATCAGTCATATCACCAAAATGAAGAAAAAACTTCGAATTTGGTAAATGAGGATCTTGATATAAATGATCAATTCTATCTGTATTAAAAAGTGAGGTTCTTCTTTTTAATCCGTGAACAACATAATTTTTATTTAAAAGAAATTCTGCTAAATAAGCTCCATCTTGGCCAGTTATTCCAGTAATTAAAGCTACTTTATTCATTTATTCATTGTTATTATTAGACGATTTACCAATCTCAAAACAATCAAAACCAATTTTACTCAGTTCATCTTGATTTAAAACTTTTCTGCCGTCAAAAATGAATGCAGGTTTATTCATTTTATTATATATTTTCGAATAATTTAAATTCTTAAAAACATCCCATTCAGTTACTACTGCAATTGCATCTGCATCCTGGTATATATCATAATTTAATTCATCGGATTTTGAAACATTTTTTAACTTATTTTCCACATTTATTTCATTTCTATATTCCCATAAAAATAATAAGTCATCTTTAATTTTATTTAAAGACACCTTTGGGTCACAAACTAAAATTTGAGCGCCCTCCTCTAATAACATATCAGCAACATAAATAGCAGCAGATTCGCGAGAATCATTTGTGTCTTTTTTAAAAGCCCATCCAAACATCACTATCTTTTTTTGATTAACTGTGTTAAACATCTTCTTCTTAATCATTGATGCAAAACGATTTTTTTGATAGTCATTAATTGAAATAACTTTTTGCCAATAATCAGCAACTTCATTTAATCCATAAATTTTAGATAAATAAACAAGATTTAAAATATCTTTTTGAAAACAACTCCCACCAAAACCAACGGAGGAATTTAGGAACTTGTTTCCAATTCTTGTATCCTTACCAACTGCATTTGAAATTTCAGCAATATCTGCTCCAGTCACTTCAGCTAAAGCAGAAATACTATTAATAGAGCTAATTCTTTGTGCTAAAAAAGCATTAGAAACTAACTTTGATAATTCAGCAGACCAAACATTAGTTGTAACAATTTTATCATCAGGAATCCAGTTCTTATATATTGAAACTAATGTTTCAACTGCTCTTTTTCCACTCTCAGTTGAATCCCCGCCAATAAGTACACGATCAGATTTAAATAAATCATTGATAGCAGTACCCTCAGCTAGAAATTCAGGGTTTGATAATACTTCATGATTAATTTGACTTTTAGAACTTTTAAAAATTTTCTTAATTGATTCTGCAGTTCGTACTGGTAGAGTACTTTTTTCTACAACTATTTTTTTATTTTTTGCAATCTTTGCTATTTGGCGAGCACACTTCTCTACATACGTTAAATCAGCAGCCATACCTTTTCCCTCACCATATGTCTTGGTAGGTGTATTTACAGCAATGAAAATAATATCAGATTTTATGATAGCTGAATCAATATTAGTTGAAAAAAATAAGTTCAATCCCCTAGTTTTTCTAACAATTTCAGATAATCCAGGCTCATAAATAGGTAAATTATTTAAGTCATTGTCATTCCAAGCTTTAATTCTTTGATTACTAATATCGACTACATTGACTGAAATATGAGGACATTTTAACGCAATAACTGCCATTGTGGGGCCGCCGACATATCCAGCTCCAATACAACATATATTTTTAATTTTCATTAATATCTATAATATTCTGGTTTAAATGGTCCTTTAATATCAACCCCAATATAATTAGCTTGCTCCCCTGATAGTTCCTCTAACTCAACGCCCAACTTTTCAAGATGAAGTTTAGCTACTTTTTCATCTAAATATTTTGGCAACATATGTACTTTATTCTCATATTTATCTGAATTTTGCCATAATTCCAACTGTGCAAGTGTTTGATTTGTGAAAGAATTACTCATTACAAAACTTGGATGACCTGTAGCGCATCCAAGATTAACTAATCTTCCCTCAGCCAAGATTATAATATCCGTACCATCAATATTATACAAATCTACCTGTGGTTTAATTTCAACTTTAGTGTGACCATAGTTTTTATTTAACCAAGTCATATCAATTTCATTATCAAAATGTCCAATATTACAAACTATGGTTTTATCTTTCATCATTCTAAAATGATCCTCTTTTAGTATGTCTTTATTCCCAGTTGCCGTTACAATAATATCAGCATTAGAAATTACATTTTTCATTTTTTTTACTTCATAACCATCCATTGATGCTTGTAATGCACAAATCGGATCAATTTCGACGACTGAAACAATTGCCCCAGCACCATTAAAAGAGGCGACAGTTCCCTTACCAACATCTCCATAGCCAGCTACAACAACTCTTTTGCCAGCCATCATAATATCAGTTGCTCTTCTAACAGCATCAACAGCACTTTCCTGGCAACCATATTTATTATCAAACTTAGATTTTGTTACGGAGTCATTAACATTAATTGCAGGAATTGGAAGGGTTCCATTTTTAACTCTTTCATATAATCTATGAACACCAGTGGTGGTTTCTTCTGAAAGTCCCTTAATTCCTTCAACTAATTCAGGGTAGTGATCTAAAACTAAATTAGTTAAATCTCCACCATCATCTAAGATCATATTAAGTGGTTTTTTATCTTCACCAAAAAACAAAGTCTGCTCAATGCACCAATTAAACTCTTCTTCATTCATACCTTTCCAAGCATAAACAGGAATACCAGCAGCAGCTATTGCTGCAGCTGCATGATCTTGAGTTGAGAATATATTACAAGAGCTCCAAGTTACTTCAGCCCCTAACTCGACTAGTGTCTCAATAAGAACTGCTGTTTGAATAGTCATGTGAAGACAGCCTGCAATTCTTGAGCCTTTTAATGGTTTCGTAGTCCCATATTCTTGTCTAAGAGCCATTAATCCAGGCATTTCTGCTTCAGCTAATCTAATTTCTTTTCTTCCCCACTCTGATAAAGAAATATCTTTTACTTTGAATGGAATGTATTGTCTTTTCTTCATGTTTAAATATTTAATTTTAATTTAATTTTTTCAACCATATCTAATTTTTCCCACGTGAATAGCTCAACTTCTAAAGTTTTTGATTCACCATTTATTGACTTAAAGGTTTTTGTAACAATTTCCGATTGTCTACCCATATGACCGTAGGCAGCTGTCTCAGAATAAATCGGATTTCTTAATTTTAATTTTTTTTCAATGAAATAAGGACGCATGTCAAATATTTCTTCAACTATTTTAGCTAACTCACTATCGCTTATTGATAGTTTTGATGTTCTATATGTGTCAATAAATATACCCATAGGTTTTGCTACTCCAATTGCGTAACTAACTTGAACCAAACATTCATCAGCAACTCCTGCTGCAACTAAATTTTTAGCAATATGTCTTGTAGCATATGCTGCACTTCTATCAACTTTACTAGGGTCTTTTCCCGAAAATGCACCTCCTCCGTGTGCACCCTTTCCTCCATATGTATCAACTATAATTTTTCTACCTGTTAAACCAGTATCACCATGAGGACCACCGATTACAAATTTTCCTGTTGGATTAATATGGTATTGTATATCATCATTGAAGAATTTCTTATAGTCAGGATACTTTTGTAGTAATCTAGGAATTAATATTGAAATAACATCCTGCTTAATCTTTAATAACATTTTATCTTCATTATCAAAATCATCATGTTGGGTGGAAACCACTATCGCAACAATTTTTTCAGGCTTATTATCTTCTGAATATTGTAAAGTTACCTGTGATTTCGAATCAGGCCTTAGGTAAGTCATTTGTTTGTTTTCTCGTCTTAAGTCAGCTAACTCAATCAAAATTTTGTGGGACAAATCAAGAGCTAATGGCATATAATCTTTAGTTTCATTACAGGCATATCCAAACATCATTCCTTGATCCCCAGCACCTTGATCCTCAGGATTTTTTCTTTCCACTCCTTGATTAATATCAGAAGATTGCTCATGTATTGAAGTAAATACACCGCAAGAGTTACCATCAAACATGTATTCACTTTTATTGTAACCAATCTTATTTATAACATTTCTTGATATATCTTGGACATCTAAATAGACATTAGATTTCACTTCACCCGCTATAACAACTTGTCCAGTAGTTACTAAGGTTTCACAAGCGACTTTTGAGTTAGGATCAAAAGCAAGAAAATTATCAATTATAGCATCGCTGATTTGATCAGCAACTTTATCAGGGTGACCCTCGCTAACAGATTCAGAGGTAAATAAGTATGACATTATAAAATTTGTTTAATATTTTCCACGGCTTCGCCGTAATTTTCACAAAAAAATTAATTTTTATATAAATAACCTAATTAGTTACTAAAAATTAAAAGTTTAAAAATTTTTAAATCAGAGCTAGATGATGAAATTATAACCACTTTTTTATTAAGAAGTTTTTCTAATTTAACCTCAAGTCCTGAAATATACTCTGTATTTAAACTTTCTCCAGTTATCAAAATATCAATTTGATTTGAATCAATTCCTTTTGCATGGTCACCAAGAAGATAAATTTCTTTTACGTTACCCATCCTTTCCAAAACAGCCTGAACTAAATCTTCAATACCTAAATATTTTTTAACAATATTTTGTAAATCACTAAAGAGAGGATGATCTGTGTTTGCTCTGTAAATTATCTTATTTTTAACAATTTCCTTCTTCAGATATTTTGCTTCAGATAAATTATTAAGCTCTTTACGAACAGAGTTAGTAGATTCAGAAAACTCATCTGCTAGTTGATTTAGATAGCCTGTATTGGCTATATTTACAAAAAATTTAATTAAAAGTTTTTGTCTTGTTTGGGATTTAATTATAGATTCAAACATAAATTAAGTACCAAAAGTACTAAAAATGTATAAAAAAACAATACTTATTACAGGATGTTGCGGTTTTATTGGATCACATCTCACTGATTTTTTCATAAAAAAAAACTTTCAAGTATTTGGTTTAGATAATTTACTTACGGGTGACATTAATAACATTAATCATTTAGCAAATAATAAAAATTTTAAATTTATAGAACATGATGTTTGTAAGACGATAAAAATTAAAAATAAACTTGATTATATTCTTCATTTTGCTTCACCTGCAAGTCCAATCGATTACTTAAAATTTCCCATTAAAACCTTAAATATTGGGTCGATTGGAACTGAAAATATTTTAAAATTAGGAGTAAAAAATAATGCTATTGTCCTTGTTGCATCGACTTCTGAAGTCTATGGTGATCCACTAGAACATCCACAAAGTGAGACTTATTTTGGGAATGTAAATCCAATTGGACCAAGGGGTGTCTATGATGTAGCTAAAAGATATTTAGAGGCCTTGACAATCGCCTATAAAAAGAAGAAAAATCTTAATGTTAGAATTGTTAGAATTTTTAATACTTATGGACCAAGAATGAGAATAAATGATGGTAGAGCTATACCTAATTTTATTAGTCAAGCAATGAATAATAAAGATTTTACTATCTATGGTAATGGATTACAAACAAGATCATTCTGTTATATTGATGACACAATTGATGGGATTTATAAATTAATAAAATCAAACTACCAGTTTCCAGTAAACATTGGAAATCCTAGTGAATATACTATTTTAGAAGTTGTTGAAATAATAAAAACAATTATTTCAACAACGTCAAAAATTTGTTTTAAAGAATTACCTGAAAATGATCCAAAAGTTAGAAAACCAAATATAGACTTAGCAAAAAAATTATTAAAATGGAAGCCTGATGTTAAAATTAAAGATGGACTAATAAAAACAATTAATTACTATAATAATTTAAATAAATTTGATAAATGAAAAAATTGCTATTAATTCTATTAATATATTCATGTACTTATCCAGAAATAATTCGAGATGAATTAGTATACAATAACGATTTTGAAGACAATAAATTATCTTCTATAATGGGAGGAACAATTTCTGAATTTAATGACAATAAAGTTATTGGCAATTTTAATAATGATGGTTTTACAATTCATATTGAAGATGTGGGTAAACATGATTTTGTATTTGTATCTTTTGATTTGTATATACATGGTTCATGGGATGGTAATTTTAATGGATTTGCGGAAAATGATAAACCAGATAAATGGATAATGGAATTCAAACCTGATATGAATGCTTACAAGGATTCTGAAAATGATAGGTTTATTACTACATTTTCAAATAGTCCTTGCTGGCCTAATTACTGTTTAAGACAATCATACCCACAGCCTTATCCATTTGAGAATAATCCAAAAAAAGGGTATGATAAAACTAACTTACCTGAGGTTTGTAATAGTAATTTTTTTGGAGGAAAAACTACTCTTTACAAAATTGAAAAAGGTTTTAGAAGCTCGGGAAGTTCTATTATTGTAAGATTTTACGATGAGCTATATCAACCCAATGCTATTGATAAAGATGGAGTTCCTCAACAGAAATGTGATGAAAGTTGGTCAATGGATAATATAAAGGTTAGAGTAGTTGACTATAATTAATAATCTATGAAAAGGATTTTATTAATATTTTTTTCGTTTAGTTGTTTTACACAATCCATCAGTTTAAATGAAGATTTTGTTATTGATAATTTAAGGATAGAGCAAATTGAGGGTAACTTTAACAGTCCTCTTTCCTTTAATTTAAGACCTATTTATTTAGATGAAAATGGTATTAATTTGTCAATAGAAAAGAAAAAATCTTTCAATATGATTACAGTTTCTACTTTTTTAAAAAAAAAAGGTGAATTAGTAATTCTACCCGTCAACTCTACTTTTGAATTTAATTCGCATCATCCTTATAATAGAAATAATGGAAGTTTAATTCCTAATAGAGGCTTTCAACATAGATTGTCATTAGGTTTTTATGCCAAAGCAGGTCCTTTGACAATTCAGCTTAACCCTGAACACGTTTACTCTGAAAATAAAGATTATGATGGGTTTTGGGAAGGACACTATCCACTCATTTGGGCTGAACGATATAATTTGTGGAATCATATAGATATACCCGAGAGATTTGGAAAGAAGAGACATAATAATTTTCTTTTGGGTCAATCAAGTATTAGATTAAATTATAAAGGTTTAAGCCTTGGTATTTCTAATGAAAATTTGTGGTGGGGACCTTCAATAAGAAATAGCATTATGATGAGTAACCATGCAAGAGGTTTTAAACATATAACATTTAATTCAACTCGTCCTATTAAATCATTTATGGGCTGGTTTGAATTTCAGCTTGTAAGTGGAAGGCTGGAAGCTTCTGGATATACGCCACCTAATCCTGATTATGAATATGCTGGTACAAAATTATACGTTCCAAAAATTAACCAAATATTTGGAGTTGATGATTGGAGATATTTTCAAGGTTTAATAATTTCATATACACCAAAATGGTATAAGGATATATCTTTTGGTTTAATAAGATGGGTTCAAATGTATAGTGCTCAAGTTGAAGGTAAATATACCTGGATGGAAGGTCAACCAACTTATTTTCCAATTTTTAAAAATTTATTTAGAAAAAATGATATTTATGTTGATTATGAAGAGCAAACTGATCAAGCAGGAGGAATATTTATTAGATGGTTGTGGCCCAAGTCAAAAGCTGAAGTATATACTGAATTTCACCTTAACGATAGTCGCCAAAACCTTCGTGATTTGCTCTTAGATTCGAATCACTCAAGAGCAAGAACAATTGGGATAAGAAAGTTATTTGATTTAAATAAAAATAAATTATTATTTGAATGGGAATGGACTCAATTAGAGCAAACTAAAGGAAGAGTTTTAAGAGATGCTGGCTCTTGGTATGAGCATTTATATATTTATCATGGTTATACAAACTTTGGAGAGGTAATTGGAGCAAGTATTGGTCCAGGAAGTAATTCTAATTATTTTTCATTAAAAAACTTAAATGAAAAAAATAAGTATGGAATTGCTCTTGAAATAGTAGATCAGGACAATGACTTTTATTTTGAGGCATTTGACAGTGCTAATGATTACAGGAGATATTGGAAAGATTTTAATCTTCATTTGAATTTTGAAAAAAATTATAGAAAATTTATTTTATCCTCAAACGTAATTTTTTCAAGAAGCTTAAATTATCAGTGGGAACTTGATGATTATGCAACGCCTTACTATCATGCAGGTCGTGATGTAAATAATTTTCATATGACATTAAAAATCTTGTATAAATTATTTGACTAGATTACTAAATAAGTTTATATAATTGTTACATATTATATCCCAGTTATATTTTTTTGGTAATTTATAATCAGAATTTTCTAAAATTAAAGTATTATAATTGAGTTCAAAATTGTCAATACATGCACTAATTGATATTTTGTTTTTTTCAAATAAAATTTTTTTTCGGTTCTGCAACATTTCTTTGTTGAAAGGTGTGTTAAGTGCTAAAATTTGACAATTAAGATCCAATGCATTAATCATTGTAGGATTAGTTCCACCATATTCATGCCCATGTATATATGCATAACAGTTGATAAAAAGTGAACTTAATTCTAATTGTGATTTGACATAGCCAGTTAATATTATTTTATTAGAGGATAATGATTTAATAGTTTTTGCATAATTATCATTATAAGGAACATCTCCAACAATGACTATTTTTTTTTCAGATTGTGAACTCTTAAAACCATCTAAAATTAAATTGGAATTATTATCAGGTACTAGTCTGCCAACAATTAAGTAATATTCTCTTTTTTTCAAATTATATTTTTTTAAAATTGAAGTGGAATCAGTATCAACCATGGTTGAACCATAAGCAATAATCTGAGAATTTTTATTGTAAGTTTTTTTATAAATTTTATACATTTCATAAGAATCAGTAATTATTTCATCATAAAAGCAGGTTGCAAGCCTAGCTGAAATTTTAAAGTAAATAGATCCCAAGCCTTTCCATTTTGGCCTTAACCATTCAAGACCATCAACATTAATACAAGTTTTTTTATTAAAGATTTTTGTCAAAATACCAAAGGGACCATTTGCAACGTTTAAAGTCAAAACAATATCAATATCACTAAAACAAACATGAATAAATGAAAAAAAAGAATTAATAAATTGAGATAAAAATTTTGTTTCTATTGAAGGTGTGTATACTAATTTTATTCCGTTTAATTCATCTGGTCTTTCCTTAAACAAAGAAGCGTGACAATAAACAATTACCTCATATCCTCTTTTTACTAATCTTTCAGATAATTCCTTGACAAGCGTTTCATATCCAGAGTAAACATAGGGATAACCTCTAGATCCTATTATAGCAATCTTTAATTTTTTATCCAATGTTATTTAAAATTTTATTTTCAAATTTTTCCAAAGAAAAATTTTCACAAACATAATCAAAAGCATTATTAACATTTTCTTTCTGAAGTGTTTTATTATCAATAAAATCTAAGATTTTATTACAGGAATTTAAAACAGATTTGTTTTCAATTATTAGTCCATTAATTCCATTATTCAATATCTCAATCCCTCCTCCAAGATTGTTTGTAATGACAGGTGTTTTTGATTCAATTGCTTCAAAAATGACCGTTGGAAATGGATCAGGTAATATTGGAGTATGTATGAAAAAATTAGAATTATTCAGTATGAATTTAATATCATTTTTAAAGCCCAAAAATTTAATTTTATCCTCTAAACCAATTGATCTAACCATTAATTTTAATTTCTCAATATAATTCTTGTATTGCGGTAACGTATCTCCAATAATTTGTAAATTAATTTTATTGTTTTCTTTACATAACTTATGGAATAGATCGATTAAAAAAATATGGCCCTTATATGGTATTATTCTCGAGATTGATGTAAATATTATTTTCTGATCATTAAGACTTTTAGATTTTGGATTTTTAAAAATAAAGCCATTCGTAATGGTTTTTAATTTATTTTTTATTATTCCTTTTTTTAACCAAAATTCTGTGACTGATTTTGAAACACAAATAAATTTATCACAAAATACATTAAAAAATATGACTAAAAATTTAGAGTAAATTTTGGATTTAGCAGGGATTTCATGTACATGAATTAAATTATTTTTTCTAGTAATTTTGGAGGCTATAACTGGACTAATTAAAGTTGAAGTGTTTACATATACAAAATCTATATTGTTTTTTATAATGTAATTTCTAAGATAAAATGATGATTTTATAATAAAAAACACCCTATTTATTAGACCAAAAAAATTTAGATACTTCCTTCTAAAAATACCCATTTTAATTATTTTTACTGTAGTTTTTTTAACTATTTTGTTTTCATTTAATGGACCATTACTTGGCAAAAGTAAGTGAACTTGGTAACCTTTTTTAATAAGTAATTCTAAAACCAAAATTAATATCTTACTTGCTCCATAATTATCATTAGAACTATGGGCTACTAATATTTTATTTATAGAGTTTTTCAAAATCTTTTATAAAATTATACCTATTAAACTTTTTTACTCTTTCTAATCCTTTTGTTACTAATTTTTTAGAAAGTTCTTTACTTTGAATCAACTCTTTCATTTTTTTAAATAAATTAATTTCATTTTGTTTTTCAAAGTATAATACAGAATCATCTGCAATTTCTCTAAATATTGGAATATCTGAGCATATAACTGGAACTTTAAGCTTAAGAGCTTCAATTAATGGTATACCAAAACCTTCATCAATTGATGGGAATACATACATTAATGAATTGTTATAAAAGTATAAAGCTTTTTTTTTATCAATATATCCAGGAATTAAAATTGAATGAAAAAGATTATGTTCTGCAATATATTTTTCAATTTTTAATAGAACCTTATTGTTACCATTAATATAAGTTGATCCTGCTAAAACTAACTTATAATCAACTTTTAATTCTTCCTTTAATTTTTTAAATGCTTTTATTA
>Ga0163111_10000180_pt1 | contig 37104 bp, 26 predicted proteins | sample CRUFie1St18metaG_FD_109645 | JGI IMG/M metagenome (GOLD analysis project Ga0163111, IMG submission 109645) | Marine microbial communities from the Costa Rica Dome - CRUD Field 142mm St18 metaG | ecosystem: Environmental > Aquatic > Marine > Oceanic > Photic zone | place: Costa Rica: the Eastern...
AGCTCCCCTACCTCACACCGGCATATTCATGACTTCTTTATACGCGGACAAGACCCGATTGCGTATTTCAGCCACTGCCTGAAACTGAAGACCCGCCTTTTGCGAGTTCACCATCACTTCTGCGAGCGACACTGAGGGGTCGCCCATTTCAAAACGCGTTGTCATCGCGCGGGACTCCTGCATCGCTGCGTTAACCTCTCTGATCGAGTCCTGCATCACGTTCGAGAAATTGCCCTGACCCTGAATCGCTTCGGGCGTTGCCTGCGGGTTGGCCAGCGCCTGCATCGCACGCATCTGCGCGAGCACCTGATTGATTGCGATATCACTCATAATCTATGACTCCTCCCGCCCGAACCTATGCGGGCAGCGCCACGCCTAACTGGCGCAAACGAGCTAACTTATAGCGCAAAGTGCGCGGGCTGATACCCAGGCGCTCCGCGGCCTCTTTTTTCTTGCCACCCGAGGCCTTCAATGCCTCGCAGATAAGCTCGTGCTCTCGCTGCTTCAGATCGCCATCGAGCCGTGGCTGATTTACGGTGGCCTCTGACTCCATCGGCTCGGCACCGCATAATGGCTCTGTGATCACGATATCGGCTTCTCGCACCAGACCATCGGGCTGGCAGAGTATGGTGGCACGCTGGATGCAGTTTTCCAGCTCGCGCACGTTGCCCTGCCACGTGGCGCGGCGAATCTTCTCAGCCGCCGGAAGGTCGAGCCGCAGGGGTCGGTCAGCCGGCTGGTACTTACTCAAAAACAGTTCCGCCAACGGCATGATGTCAGCTCGGCGCTCTCGTAGCGGCGCCAAATGCAGAGGGAACACATTTAACCGGTAATACAGATCCTCGCGGAACCGTCCCTCAACGACCTCTTCCATGAGGTTGCGGTTGGTGGTGGCAATCACCCGAACATCAAGGTGAATCACCTTGTCGCTACCCAAGCGCTCCAGCTCTCGCTCCTGGAGCACGCGCAGCAACTTGGCCTGCAACGCCAGGGGCATCTCGGAAATCTCGTCGAGTAAAATGGTGCCGCCATTGGCCTGTTCAAACTTCCCCGCTCGCGCTTGGTGTGCGCCGGTGTAAGCACCCTTCTCGTAGCCAAACAGCATAGACTCGAGCATGTTCTCGGGGGTCGCCGCACCATTCACCGCGACAAAGGGCTTGTCTAACCGGTTTGAGTGGCTGTGCAGGAACTGAGCCAGCACCTCCTTACCGCAACCTGATTCACCCGAAATTAAAATGCTGGCATCATTTGACGCCACCTTCTGGGCGAGACCGTAGACTTTGGCTGTCTCGGGGTCAGCCATGATGACATCGCCGGCATCCGCTGCACGCAGGGGCTCCATGCGCGAGACCATGTCGAGTAGCACCTCGGCCTCGAAGGGCTTCAGCAGATAATCTGTTGCGCCCTCGCGCATCGCATCGACTGCGCCCTGCACCGAGCCATGGGCAGTGATCATGACAAACGGCAGCTCGGGGTTGTTCACCCTGACCTGACGCAGTAATTCTCGCCCGTCCATAGGGTCCATCTGTACGTCGCTGATCACCATGTCCACGCATTCCTGCGAAAGTTGGCTCAGCGCGTCGACACCGCTACTGGCTTCGACCGCTTGGAAACCGCCGAACTTGATGGTGTCGCACAACGCCTGACGCAGTGTGGCGTCGTCTTCTACGACCAGAACTTTAGCTGGCTGATTCATTCAACCTCTCCCTTCACTCTTTGGGTGCCAACATGGGCAGACTGATAACGAACTCCGCGCCACCCGTGGGGTGGTTGCGCGCACTGATATCGCCGCCGTGCTGATTCACGGTCATGGCGACCACCGCCAACCCCAGCCCGGTGCCGGCGGCACGGGTGGTGTAGAACGGGTCGAATATATGGGGAAGATGCTCGTCGCTAATGCCCGGGCCATGATCGCGGACACGGATCTGGATACTGCCGGCATCCACGGCATTGACCGAAACATAAATCTCGGGCGCCTCGCCAGAGGCCTGTATGGCGTTGCACACTAGATTACTCAGCGCGCCTACCAAGTCTTCGCGGACGCCGTTGATGCGCACACTGCGGTCGACTGGCGTGACGGTAAGCTGGTCGGCGCCGAGATCCAGCCCATCGCGAATCAGCGCCTCGAACTCTTGCATCACCTCTTGAAGAAATAGGGGTACTAGCTCACGCGCATCACCGCGGACAAAGCCCAGCATGCTGTCGATGGTGCCTTCAACGTTACGCAGCGCGGTGCTGAGGTTGTCGCAGATCTCGCATCGCTCGTTATCATTGAGATCAGCGCGGGCGAGTTGCGCCAAATAGAGGGTGGTGGATGCGATCGGTGTGCGGATCTGGTGCGCGAGACGCGCAGCCATCTCGCCCATCGCCATCAAGCGCTGCTTTTGGCTCTCGAGCTGCTGGGACTCGTGAAGTGCGGTGGTATCGGTAATCAGAATTAGCTTTTCGCCAGAGTTTCCCAAGGGCTGAACCGATGCAGACACATGTCGGCGCTTATCGCCCTCTGCAGACTCGTATCGCAAATTTAGCGAGCGGCGCTCAACCGAGGACCACGATTCGCCAATGACCGGCTCGCCAACGAGCTTAATGGCGTGGGGATTGGCGTCGCGAATAATGTCGTGGCGATCCACTAACAACATGCCACCCGGCAGGGCTTGCACAAGTGCGGACAGGCGCTTAAATATGACCTCTTTCTCGGCCAGCTCGCGCATTAGCTGGGTTCGGCTTTGGTGCAGCTCTTGCGTCAGCCGTTCGACACGCGCACAGAGATCCACATAGCTGGTATTGAGCTCTTGCGTGGCGCGATTGAGCGCCAGATCGACCTCTGGTCCCGGTATTGGCTGTTGCTGGGCGGTTTGCATGCGATAGTTGCCCGCTGATTTGCGAATTCAGCGATATACCTGCAAAAACCGTGCCTATTTTATTTATTGATATTTTTCAATAGGTTATGGAGGGAAATAAGACGGTGCGTCAAGATCTCGACGGCGGATTTCGAGGCTTCCAGGCCTTATTCAGTGCGCTCCAGCCCCTGCTTGCGCATTTTTTCGACCAGCGTGGTGCGCTGCAGGCCCAGTAGTTTGGCCGCCTGGGCCACAACGCCACCTGAGAGCTCCAGCGCCTGCACAATCAAGGTCCGCTCGATCTCGCCCATGCGCGAGCGCAGGTCAATACCGTCCTCGGTCAGGCCCGAGAGCACAATTTCAGATCTGTCGTCTGTGGCGGGCTCTTCAGTAAACGCAAAATCGGGCATACGGGGATTGTCGATACCGGGCGACGGCAATGACTGTGATCGCCAACGCTCGGGCAGCTGCGTGGCGGACACCTGCTCATCGGGGTGAAGAATGGTCAAGCGCTCCATGAGGTTGGAGAGCTCACGGGCATTACCGGGCCACTGATACTGGCGCAGGGCGTCAAAGCAGGCTTTCGACACTTTTGTGCTGGTGCCCCGCTGCTTGTTAAAACCTTCTAAAAAGCGCTCGCCGATCACCTGCACGTCATCCGGGCGTTCTCTCAGAGGCGGAATCTCGATCGGGAATACATTTAAGCGATAGTAGAGGTCGGCTCGAAACTTGCCTTCTTCGGCGTGGACCTCAAGATCCTGATGGGTCGCGGCAATAATACGCACATCGCAGTGCTGGGTTTTGTTGCTACCCACCCGCTCAAAGCTGCGCTCCTGCAGTACGCGCAGCAGTTTGACCTGCATACCCTGGGGCATGTCACCGATCTCATCGAGAAACAACGTGCCGGTCGCCGCCTGCTCAAATCGTCCTACCCGGGACTGAATGGCACCGGTAAAAGCACCCTTGTCATGCCCGAACAGCTCAGATTCAAGTAACTCACCAGGAATAGCGCCGCAGTTCACCGCCACGAACGGCCCTGCCGCGCGATCAGATTGGCTGTGGATACCTCTGGCCACCACCTCTTTGCCGGTGCCAGATTCGCCCGTTATGAGCACCGAAGAATTAGTCGGGGCCACCCGAGCCATCAAATCTCGGACATCCGCCACCGCGCGGCTGACGCCGACAAGTTCCAGAGCTTTAGCCATGGATTTAGTCGATTACCTCAATATCTTTCACTGTGGTTTACCACCAGCTACTCAAGGCCATCGCCGAGCCGCAAAAGCGATACTGGGCGGGCTCTTGGCGCAGACAATTATATGATGGGTGCCACTGTGGCACGTGGATAAGATGTGCGTCAAGATTTTGACGAACGCCCGCGGTGGCGGATTTAGGGGTATATCGAACAAACGCCAGCGTCGTAAACAGGGATATGGCCGGTCTCTTTGCTCTGCAACAGTTTCTCGCGCGACCGGTGCCTGTGTTACTCACCTTAAACACTCTCGCCGGCAGAAGCTAAAAATATTTATCGTAGGTGGCTCATCCGCTGATATTCGCCCGCAGCAGTCAGTTGGCGAGTTTTCTCGTTGCCCTCAGTGGCTAGCTCATCCCGTGCGAGCGAAAGCTTGCTCATTAACTCTTCGTTGAGGTGAAGCAGCACCGCCAACGCCTCAGCGAGTAGCTCTCCCTGTTCGCCTGATACCGGAATTTCGAAACATCTGACCAAATCCTCCCGACGGAGTTTCTCCAAATCAGCAACCGCGTCCCACTGCTCCTGGCCCGCTAGTTCTAGCATTGTGCGCGTCGTGTTGATCACCGTCGCTAACAGCCTAGTTTGCGGCACGGTGAGATTTGGTGGAGGAGTCTGCATAGAGATCTAACCAATTAATAAAAGTGTTAAGCGTCGCCAAGATGATGAAATTCTGCGGGAATCTCGTCCCACGCCGTCTTTATCTCTTTGAGCAAGCTCGCCACCTCAGACAATAACTCAGGCTGTTGACTTACACTGGCTTCCAACAGGCGTCGCACGATGTAGTCATACAGCTGCTGCAGGTTTTCCGCTATCTCGCCACCTTTTTCGACGTCCAAGCTTACCCTCAAGCTGTCCACAATGCTGATGGCTTTACCTATGGATTCGCCCGCTTCTGCAGTTTCGTTGCGCTCCATCGCCCCAATCGCAGTAACTACCCTTTCCAAGGCGCCGCCCAACATCAACTCGATCAACTGGTGCGGACTCGCGTCGTCCAGGGCTTTTTGATTTTTCAGTGCTTTATAAGCACCTAACGCTGACTGTGCATTCATCTCTATCTCCTATATCAATTACTTTTTGGCCTGTCCCGGGACGGGGATATTTGCGAGTTGGTTTGCGACCATCGCGCCTGAGCCACTTATCTCGTTCAGCAATGTGTCCAGGGCATTAAACTGCCTTCGGTACCTGGCTTCTATGGCATCTAGCCTCAATTCCAAAGCCTCTCTCTCATCTACTATGTCATCTGCGTTTTCCTGCAACCGACTGATGCGGGTGTCTATCGTGTTGTCTGTAGCAAGAAAAGACGCCAGTAAAGTATCAATTTGATCTACCACCCCATCCGATATGGTGATGTTGCCGCCTGAAGTACTCGAAACTTCGACAGTGATACCTGCCGTGCCACTGCTAGCAGCCCCCGTCAATACGTTGCCCTCTGCCACACCAGCCACACCACCTATCGTCCCCACCAGATCGGTACCGTTTGTGGCGGTCGCAGAGTCCAATCCGAGGATCGTTACCGTGGAGTCGCTCCCAGAATTTGTGATTTGCACAGTAGAATTGGTGCCCACACTATTTGAGCGAATCTCAAGGTCGTCGCCGCTCACACTGACCGTGACCGACTTTCCAGCCGCTCTCAAAGTAGCGTCGGCATTGATTCTTGCTTGCATCTCTGTAGCGAGCACACCCAGATTCGCGTAAGCCTGACTAGTAAGCGTTATTGTTCCGCTCGCCGTGCCATCGACAGTCAGCTGAAAGTCATTGTTCGCGCTGTTAATTGTTTTAGGAAAGCCAGCCGAAGGCACTGTATCTGCGATAGCTCCGCTTGTTGCGAGCGATGTTATGGCAACCGCATATGTCCCCCGATTGACAGCGTCCGTAAAAGTGACGTTGCTCAAGCCCGAATCTGCGGGCACATCGGCGAAACGGGTCAAAACTCCCGTCACATCCTCGTAACTGGATTTCAGAGCCGCGTCCAATTTGGTGTCATCGACCTCTAAATCTCCAGTCTTAGTAGTCGTTATACCGATCTCAGCGAGCCTAGATAATGCCCCGTCGAACCCTAATGCAGCGGCACCCAAAGTTGTTCGTGTTTGACCGATAATCGATCGTGCCGTGAAATCGCCTTGCAGGGCCCCGGCAACACCAGAGCTAGCGTCAAATGCCGTCAAGCGCGTAGCTGCTCCGTTGAAGGCGTTATAACCACCCACAAAAGAGGTAATGGCGCCCTTGATCCCTGCAGTGTTGTCAGTGACTGTCACGTTGGCGGCGGTGGTTGTTTTCTTGATCAAGGTAAAAGTCAACCCATCAAGCGCGTTGGAAACAGTATTAGTGTCGCTTGATAGCGATAAACCATTCACCGTAAACGCTGCGTCCGCTGCGGCGACAGTTTGATAAGCGTTAGTAGTACCGACACTGCTGTTAAAAGCGAGACGTGAGAGGCCAAAGTTGTCCGTGTTGTTACTGTCGCCAGTGTCGCTAACCGAAATTTCAACACTGTTTTCTGCGCCCGTAGCATCACTAGATATGACGAGTCGGTAGCCTGTGCCATCGTTCACAATAGCCGCAGAGACGCCAATATCTGCTCGGTTTATTGCATCTCGCACGCCACTGAGGGAGCTATCAGCATTGCTGATGGTGACAGTTTTTGAGGAGACACCAGCCTTGGCCACAAAGCTGTCGTAGGTGTCATTTGCGTTATTTACTGGATTACTAGCGTCGGGAGTATATCCAGTCGTGCCAAAGGTAAAAGTGAGGGTGCCAGTGCCAACCTCTGACGATGGTGCGATAAAGGTGCTTCTGACCGCCACGGATTGCGCAGCTGCCAGACCCTCCACATTTACAGAATAATTGCCCAGGGCCGCTCGAGCGCTGGCCTCTACTGTCAGCGCATCGGTGTTTGAGCTGGTCGCGTTTCGCTGCTGATATGTTGATAGAGAATTCGCAGAGGCTATGCTGGTCTTGAGGCTAGACAGGGCGCTTTTTAGGGAACCCAGTGCCGATATATCTGAAGTGATGCTGCTTTCGCGCTTCAGCAAGCGCCGATCCATTGGCGCCCTCTCAGCTGCCATTAGCTGAGTCACAAGCCCGTCAATATCTAATCCAGAACCTACACCTGTAGCGGTGATGCCCATAGCGATTCCCCATTTAATCGGGTCGCCAATGGGTTAGTGCCTAATGAGGAAGTTTACTAACGCATCTGCCCGACCCCTAGTGCCAAGCAAAGTGCGTGCCAATTTTCTAGAGAGCTTGGCTAACCCTGGGTTTCGAGCAATAAACCCCGGGCGCCCTCCTCTCCCATAAGCTTAAGAACGTCAAGCTGTTCGGAGATGGCAGCGGAGATAGCCAGAACTTCCTCTGATGGAATTTGGCGAATTAACTCGTCTGTGCTCTTATCAAAGACCTTTATTACGGTGTCTCCAGTGCGGTCGTCTGATTGGATATCTAGAGACCGAGAGAGGGACTGAACATAAGAGCTCACCTGCGCGACAGCGGCCTGCAGCTCCTCTCTCTGGATGACCTGCTCAACCTTCTGTGACGTATCAGCAGGCGAAACCTTGCCGTCAAAGGAAACGTCTTGCCGCACCACTGGGCCCGAGGCACCTTTTGCAAACGCTTCTCTAAGATTTACAGTGTTATCCGGCGTAAAAGGTCGCACGGTAGCTTTGATACCACTATCCATTACACGTCCTCCCGGGAACTAAACCACCTGCGTCCCCGATTATACAACGCAAAATGTGGAGTGGGGAAACCCCACTCCACATAGCGCAGTCACTAGCCTTAGTTAGTGAATGCTGGTTACTGCAACAGCGCAAGTACATTCTGCGGTGCAGCGTTGGCCTGAGCGAGCACCGCTACGCCGGCCTGCTGCAGGATTTGGCCGCGGGTCAATGCTGCCGTTTCCTGTGCAAAGTCCGCGTCGACGATTCTACTGCGAGCCGCCGTCTGGTTTTCCGAGGCAATCAGTACGCTGTTCACGATCGAGTCGAACCGGTTCTGAAGTGCACCGAGATCTGCCCTGGAGGTGTTGACTGAATCCAGTGCGGAATCCACAGCTGTGATCATGGACGAGGCATTCGACGCAGTGGTAATGTCGTTCGCGCTGAGCGCCGTACCAACGGTGGCGATCCCAGCCGCAGCGTTCGCAAAACCATTCGCACCGGCAGCGATACCATTCAGCCGAACGTTACCTGTATTCGACGTCTTTAGAGTCACGCTCAGAGTGGCACCAGTGGTAGTCACAGCATTAGCAGCATCGTTAGCGGTCAGGCCATAAGTCGCCGCAAGCGCTGTGTGGTTGGCTGCGTCGGTATACTTCGTAGTAATGTTGCGGCCATCCGCGGCAGTGAGCGTTACCTTGTCACCGACGTCAGTTGCGATTACGCCCGTGCTGGACGTCTGGGCATTGATCTGCGACACAGCGTGTGACCGGTTAGAAGCAGCGTTCGCAGTCGCTGTCAGAGTAATAGCGACGCCATTGACCGTGAATGTGTCCTGCTTACCAGCAATCGTCTCGTTAGCTACGCTGGAGGTAGTACCAGCCAATGAGGTTGTGCCGGCCGTAGCGGTAAACCCGAGACCAGATGCATTTAGGGCATTCGAAATAGCCTTTGCATCGTCGGCAATGTTGCCTAAAACGGTAGCACCGGTCGCCGAAAAAGTGACGTTTTTCGCTGAAGCAGCATCGTTCGCAGTATATGTGACGTTCGATTCCACGAGACCGTTGAACGAGCCCAAATCTGCGGTCTTAGAGCTAGCAATCGACGCGATGGACACCGTCTCAGACGCGTTAGCACCTACCTGGAAGTTCTGCGCGGTAAACGTACCGTTCAAGAGTGCTACACCATTAAATTTAGTCTGGTTAGAGACCCGGTCAATCTCTGCCATCAGCTGGGTAACTTCCGCCTGCAGGGCAGTGCGATCCTGTGCAGAGTTGGTAGCGTTAGCAGACTGCACCGCCAGCTCACGAATACGCTGCAAGTTGGAGGTTACCTCTGATAATGCACCTTCGGCTGTCTGAGACAGCGAAGTGGCGTCTGCCGCGTTCCTAGCCGCCTGGTTCAAACCGTTAATCTGTGCGGTCATGCGCTGAGAGATCGCGAGACCCGCAGCATCATCCTTTGACGTATTGATGCGCAATCCCGAAGACAAGCGCTGCAGCGAAGTATTGACGTCTGCTTGAGACGCATTCAAAGCCCGCTGAGCTCCGAGAGATGCTAGGTTTGTTGTGATGACCTGTGCCATAACTTAACTCCTCAATCGAGACCATTTCAACAAAGGCCCCCAGTTGCTTAAGTTCGGTTGACCATCTGCAGGAATCTGGTGGACAAGCCGTGTGTGTTACGAAAGGGATAGCGACCGGACTCAGAAAAACTTTAGGTATTTTTTTCAAGATAAAATTGAGGCGAAGCCGGCTGCAGTTGGCGAGGGATCCGATCGCATCCACTCCATGGTTAATGGGGATGGTTGACAACTGGCAATGCTCTTAAGCAATTGTTTTAATTGGGATTACTAAATAATCAATGCTGAGAAGCGCTTCTTACAGCCCATCATACGTCGACTCGAAAAGTACAGGTCACCTCGATTGAGCTGACGCTTACGGGCGGCGGTGCTAAGACTGAAAACAAGCAATACGCATCAAATGCCGTAGCCAGAAACTAACCTTACCGGCCAGCCGTTTAGTTCAGATGTCGACTTAAATCCACAAAATACAAGGTTGCGGGTAGAGCATAGCCCAGAAGGTGCGCGTCAATGATGACTGCTACGGGGTCAGGTGGCATAAAGCGTCATCAAGGCTAGGTAGGTTTCTAGCAACTATCACGTCCTCGAGAATCACGTAATCCAGCGCACCGAGGGCGAACGATTGCAATGCGTCCGAGGGCGTTTCCACGATTGGTTCGCCGGGGAGGTTGAAAGAGGTGTTTAATAAAACTGGAACCCCGGAGCACTTCTCAAACTCCGATAATAAAGAGTGAAGGCGGTTGTTTTGTGTCGAGTTGACAGTTTGAACTCTGGCAGTCCCGTCTATATGCGTTATCGCTATCAGCCTCTTATCTAAAACCCTTACATTCCTCATCATCACTGGAGAGGAGCCAGAGATTTCGAAGTATTGTCCCGCACGCTCCTCCATAACCACCGGTGCATATGGCCGGTACCTGTCGCGGCACTTCATAAGGTGGTCAAGTACGTACTTCGTTACCAAACTGGTCGGGTTTGCCAAAATACTCCGATTTCCCAAAGCCCTGGGCCCAAATTCGCTGCGTCCCTGAAACCACCCGACCACATTGTCATCAGCGATTAGCCTAGCGACAAGAGAGTACAGCTGGTCCTCCGATAGAATTGCATGCTCAAAGTCTGAGTCTCCTAATGCCTTTAGCACATCATCTGTGTCGTAACGCCTTCCATAATATTCCGTTACTTCCGAGTGCTTCCGGGTGTTTCCAAGATCAGCGTTCAGCGCCAGAGCAGCGCCAATGGCAGTGCCATTGTCCTCGACAGACCCGTTCAAAATTATATTTTTGAACATGCCGCTTTTGTGTATGCGTTCATTGGCGACGACGTTTAAAGCCACCCCCCCAGACAGATACAGATTTTCCGTGGGAAACCTGTCTTTCAGAATTGCCAGCAAGCCAAGGATGACGTTCTCGGTTTCTAGCTGAACCTTGTAGGCTAGATCTTGGTGATGCTGGCTATTGGACAAGTCCAGGCCAAATACGTTTGGCTCTTTGTAGGCTTCCCGCAAGGCGCTGAAGTCCAGCTTAAGCTCCCCTGCATCAGAGATTGAAAGTCCCGCGGGCAACTGCGAGCGGCTTTCAGTTCCAAAGGCCGCAAGCCCCATTACTTTACCGGCCTCGTTTCTGGAGCCACAGCAATACAAAGAGGCCCACTCCCAATAGTGCCCAATACTCTGCAGAAAACCTGTTGACTGACTATTGCGGGCATCAATTGGCGCAATAGAGGGGCAGAACCTATAAATTAGGTAGCTTTGCTCGCCATCAAACCAATACGCTGAGATCACCTCTTTACCGTCGAGGCAGGTATGGTCAATGATCTTTGGATGATGTTGTTCCTGAATGGAGAAAAGAGCCCTGTCAGCTTCAAGGCTTCCACTGCCATCCATTACGAGCACGATGCCTGGCGAAAGGGCCCCATAGTGAGCCACGTACTCCATGTGCGAGAGGTGGTGCGGAACATAGCCGGTTTGCAGATAACGCTGCGGAGTACCGCCGATATATGCAAATAGATCCGTCTCTCTCACCCTCTTTACCTCCCAAGGAGTGGTGATCGCTATTGCATTTATGTCCTCATGTTTCAGCCCTACTGACTCGAGGCAGTAACTCACGCACTGCTGCGCTAGCGCAAACTCGCCGCCTAGCGGCAAGAGCTGCCGCTTTCTGCGCGAGATTCTTTCAGCTTGGATTGCAGCCTTTACTTCACCATCACGTACCAGGGCGACTCCACCATTGTGTGTATTGCTTAGCCCTAAGATTACGGTCATCTGTTATCCACCGCCCGTCACGAGCTCTGTCAGCTTCTTTTTCGCGACGTCCTTACAGACGAAATAGGCTAGACACCTCCTGATCAGTAGCCAGCCAAGATCTTCGGTCTCCTTGGATCTGAGTAGGCCTTGGGCACGCTCAATCACATCACGCGCAATACCCTCTGCTGCCACCAGCTCCCCCGCTAAAGCCTTAAATTGGCAATAGCCCACGAGCAATGCCAACTCGTCTTCGGAGGCAGAGAAACTAACGGCTGTATCAACATCAACCTTATTGAAGTAGGCCTCGACCAACGAAGCGACATTTGCGTCTCTCTCTCCTATCAGCAGAAGTTTCGTGAAAATCGGAGTTGCCTCGCTCACCTGGTCTTTCGCGAGCAGAATCTGGCAGCGCTGGCACCACAGAGCGATGTATTCCGTGCAGTGTTCTGCAATGTACTTTGGCTGCAAAGCAAAAATTTGACTCAACAGGCTGTCGCCTTGCTCCACATCCCCCGTGTCTATCGATTGAACCAGGCTCTCAAAACTGGCGAGAGACAACTTTCCTAGCAAGGCTGGAGTTATACCACTGAGAGCACTCGCCCTTGGATTTTCGGGGTCTAGCCGCGCGGCTCGATCGAAACTCTCAGCAGCCTCATCCAACTTACCCATCTGTTTAAATGCATTGCCTAGGTTCATGTGTGCAGCACTGAAGTTGGGGCTTATTTCAATTGCCCGCTCGTAGCTCGTTATTGCCTCCTCTAATCTGCCCAAGTCCCTCAGAGTTACGCCCAGATTGCTCCATGCTTCAGAATCGTCGGGCGCTAACTCAACCGATTTCTGGTTAGCGATTAACGCCTCGAAGTTCCTCCCCGACTGCCCATAAATTGAGCCGAGAACCTTCCACGCCAGCAAATGGTTGGGGAACCCGTGGATCAATGACTGAGCCAGCACCTCAGCCTCAACTAATCGACCTGCCTGAAATTCATCTAAAAGCTGCTCCGTAAGCGATTCTGCAGGGGCAGCTGTCGTCCCGGGGAGTTGTGCCGCTAGCTTTAGTTCTAGCAAGACCGACTGTCTGTCAATGACTCCAGACTTTTTCCCAACTACCAGGCACTGTTGAGCCTCTTCGAGCTGGCTATTAGCAAGCAATGCCTCAATGAGACTCACCCAACATTGTTCAACCTCAGGCTCCGCCTCGAGTGCCACCCTGAAGAATGGTATCGCGCTTGTTGGCTGACTTTTCGCCATCGCGATCATGCCTAGGTGATGGTTAGCCTGGGGATGGGTTGGTTCCGTCTGGAGAATTGACAGGTAGTAACGCTCTGCCTCTGAGAAATCTCCAGCTTTGTGAGCTGCTATCCCATGCTCTAGCGCTGATGTCACCTTAGATTTCATCGGGGTTATGTTACAACCAAGGATTTCTAAAAACAGCAGTTTTCGAATCGTCCCGCAGCGCTTGGGGCTGAAACGCAGGTCCAGCCAATTTCTGCTGACCACAAGCCTACATTTGGGTGTCGCAAGAGGCTCACAGTTGCAAATTGCATCGCTTTTGGTGCAATCGGTCGCAAAAATTACGCAGACATCTGATCAGTCTGCCGCAACAAACTTGTTCAGCTAGTTATCCCTGCTGGGTAACCCATCCCGCACCATGCTTCGGCCGGACACGTGAAAGTTGATGTCAATAACTCCCAAGACTTACTTAGCGGCGCGTATACCAGACGGAAAAGCCCCCTCAACCCGATTAACACCGCCTCAATCTCCCCGTGATCACTGGCTAATAGATTGATTTATTACACTTTGAAGCTGAGCTATAAGTTCTAAATGGCACGTCAGACCATTACCCATTTTGGGGTGGCCAACGAACAAAGAATCTCCCACAGGGAAAACGCGCTTGCCACGCAACCTGCCGGACGCGGCATTTAAATTTACACTGGGCGCATAATGGAAAGCCGGCTCAATTCTTATGCCGCTGTTGGGATCTTTGCCTGAGAGAAAATGCAACATTGATGTTATGTTGTCGTTGAGCTGTGAAAAGTGACTTGAGGGTCCATTCAGAAACGCGCTGACCTCGGTGGGCTCAGTAAGGTGCTGCCTAAGGTAGTCACTTTCAGCGGGTGTAAGATTTGCCAGAATTAACCCCTCATTGATTTCTTCCTTTAGCGACCCTTTCCAAATGTAAAATCTGTTGTTTGGATTGAACTTTTTCACCAGCTGCAACGCTTCAGCGAGGGTATTCGGTGGAATTCCAGTAACCTTGACCATGTTGTTTTTAATACCAATCCCCTCACGATAAGGAAAATAAAAGTCGCCCTCCCGTTTCAACGTAAAATCAATAGGTTCCGTCGTCTCCCCAGTTAGATTAAACAGCTGCGAAACACCCGCTTGGTTGAAGACAATATCAGCCGCGGGGATCTTTGCGTTGTATTCATCCGCAGCACTCGCTACGTAAGTGCCAGCCGTAAGACGGCCACCGCTAGCATCGAATAGTAAGTCGACTGTCTCGTCAGCCAGCGACGAGAAGTCCAGCTCCGGCGAAAAGAAGAATTTCACCCCCAAAGTCTTGCAGAAAAGCTGGAGAATCCCCTCTAGATAACTTATCGGAAGTCCTACCAGCCCGTCTGCGCCGAAACTAGTCAATAGCGGGAAAATACTCTCATGAGCTGGCGTGCTAAAGCTCAGGGAAGGGATGTGTGTCAGCCACTTCCGATTGAATGGCTCCCGCAAATTTGGCGCTGAAGAGCGGTTGTCTAGAACAAGCACATTAGCCTGACTTCGTAGGTTCGCTTTTAAAAGACTAGCCAGATACAAACCGCATGGCCCACCTCCAATAATGACCACACGAAGCGCGCCACCCTGAAGAGCACGCTGGGCAGCAGCCGGCAAACTAATACCGGTATGCCCGATAAAACTATCCTCGACAATATTCCCCCGACTATTTGATACGAGCTCCCCCAAGAGCTCATATCTTCGGCTCGTATCGGTTTGGCTTGTCAGCTCATTCAAAGCTGCAGCCGGCTCAATTTGACTGAGGTGGCTTACCTCTGAGAAATTGCTGGGGTATTTTTGCCCTAAGATCAGAGTTCGTTTATTTGGTGCTAAGGTACTCTCGGCTGAATTACCACTGAAGAAGTGTCGGTCGAAACTGTCAGCAAACAACCATCCTCTAGAAGCTAGAGAGAGCGCTGTTTCGCTAACCCTATGATAGTGGGCCAGGACTGAATCCACTGACCTCCGCCGCCGGACTTCATCTTCATATCTTGTGCTCTCAGCGTTACTAAAAATTACATCTCGCGAGTTGGTGAGGTTTTCTCTTTCCACGTGCGCGCCCAGCCGAGCCTGAAGCGAACTCGAACTTTTTATAATTACTCCGCTGCGACTCCCCGTTTCAAAAGCCACCCTAGCTGCTTCTATCTGCCCTTGCCTGATCAAAGCATCAATCAAGCTCACCCAATAATCCTCAATTTCCGGGCGACCCTCTAGAGCTAGTCTGAAGGACTTGATAGCAACGGTTAGCTGACCCGATGTAACTGCAATAGTGCCTATACAGTGGTTTGCTTGGGGGTGGTTCGGGTGTGCTTGCAGTATGGAGCGATAGCAATCTTGGGCCTCGGCGAGATCACCCGCCTTTTGCGCTCTCATCCCTCGGGCTAACTGCTGTTCAATAGTCGCGTCCATTACACTCCAACTGTGAACAGTCTCGCAGCACAGCCCCTCTGCTCATCGCTCCATCCAAATGTAGCGCTCGCATAGCAATTCTTGAGACGTTCACATCGAAGCATTAAACCTTCTGCAGTGAGGATCAACAAACTATGAATTTCCAACTTTCGGAAAAGTTGCGACAAGGGCATGTCTTACCGACCATTGGCCTCAGCTGCATCAAAAGGGGAAGTGCATCCATCCAGTAACAACATGCTTAGAGTTTGCCCTCAGCACGCTTCCTTTGTGTGCATGAGTCCACTCCGCGGGCCAAATCAAAGTCAATCCTTTCTTTGGTTGAATCTTCAAGTCGTAATGAGTGAAGACTGTCGCTCCGCCGTCTTCCGCGCTAACGTCATTCAAATACGTCATCCACGCAAAGAGACGATGCAGGCTACTTAGACCTGACCTCTCTGTATGTACTTTCTGAAAATGCTGGCCGCGCTCATACCTTTGAATATTGAAAGTCCCGATATGCAGTTCCTCAGCAAATACCTTTAAAAAAGGCCACTGAACTTGATAATCCTGATAGCACCCAAACAGCAGGTCAAAATATCTGGCGAAAACACCGTTCTGTGGCAACAGTAAATCCTTCGGCTTAATCGATAAGTCCATCGAATTTTTCGCCTCCGGGTCCACCTGATTGCCGACCCTTCCCTCTAATCGCAAGTGCGAGTTGGCGTCAAAATATGCGATTAGGTCATCACAAATTGCTGATGGCTCTATCATCCACGCACCAATGAAATTTGGCTCAGAACTACTTTCAGGCAACTCGACTCGTTCCACCTTTTAGCCTCCTTTTATTGAAACGCCCAAATCGGAATGAAAGGATATGTATCCGGTTGCATTCAAATGCTCCCGCAACCCCTCTCTATGTCTACCTGTGCGAAGCAGAAGATCACCGAGATTACACTGCGGCTCCCACAGGTTATGGTTAAGTGAGATTGCAGTTCTGTAGTTGCGTTCAGCCTCGTCTAGCTTCCCCATATCGTCATACAAAAGGCCCAGATTACAGTAGGCTTCGGCACGCTCAGGACTCAGCACTTGGGCTTGCCTGAAGCTCCTCATCGCCTCGTCCAGCTTCCCCGCGTCTTTAAAGGCAACGCCCAGATTATTGTAGGCATCCAAAAAGTCCGGGTTTAAAGCTATTGCTTTGAGGTAGCTTTCAATAGCCTGTTCTAAATGCCCCATGAGCCTCAACGTGTTAGCAAAATTGAAGTGGCCGATGGCGAAATCAGGCTCTATCTGTATGGCCAATCCGCAATTTTCGAGGGCCTCATCGAGCCTGCCCATATCACGTAGCGTGCTCCCCAAATTGTTATGCGCACTTGCATGGCTGGGGTGCAACTCAATCACCCGCCTGTAACTTGCCTCAGCACTGTCCAGTTGACCCAAGGTTTGGAATGCATTGCCCAAATTATAATGTGCATCGATGTAGTCTGGTTTCAATCGAGTCGCTGTGAGGAAGTAGCTCTTGGCCTCATCGTCTCTACCCTGTGTCGCATATACATCACCCAGATTGTTGTGAGCCTCGGCGTAGTCAGGGCGCAATTCGATAGCGCGGAGATAAGCTACCTCTGCAGCCATTAGATTAGAGAACTCTTGCTTTATCAGGCCCAAGCTGAAGTGATCTTCACAATAGTCAGGTCGCAGTGATATCGCGCGCTCAATTGACACCTCCGCGTCTTTTGAGTGGCCGAGCCGCAGCTGAATCGCTCCCAGGTTGCTCTGAGCTTCGGCGTCACATGGCGCTACTTCCGCTGATTGCCGGGCAGGTGCTAAAGAATCCTCTAGCCTACCCATTCGCGAGAGAACAGCCCCCAAAACTTTCCAACCAAACTGATGTTTAGGGAACTCCCCAATCAACGCCGTTGCAATCGCCTCAGCTTGATCTAGCCTTCCTGCTTCAAAGTGCAGCAATAAATCTTCAAGCTGCTCCTGGGATGGCTCTTCGAAGATCTGTGAGCCTTTGTCTGTAAATTGCTGTTTTTTAATCGTTGCTATCTCCGCAGTCTCCGGTAGTTTTTTAAAGGGAGAGATGAAATATTTCGAATTCAAGCTTCTCTGCTCACAAGGCCGCATTGTTTATTCGCGCATCCGTAAGAGGTCAGACGATGACTCTAACGTTGAAGCTAGTGAATAAACTGCAGCCTAATCGCAATAACTCATCCAGCCAGTGAGCATATATTTCGAACCATTGAAGAGCACGTTGCCCCTGTGAGCATGAGTCCACTCGGCAGGCCAAATAATCGTCAAACCTTTCCTCGGCTTTATACTAAGATCATAATGCGTAAAGTGCGTTTCCCCACCTTCTTCCACATCGTTGAGGTAGGTCATCCACGCGAGCACTCGCTGCAGAGAGTCTATCCCTGACCTCTCCGTGTGCACACTCTGAAAATGCTGACCTTTCTGATACCGGCCAAGATTAAAAGCACCAATCTCCAGTTTTTTACCCATTTTTGCCAAGAACGGCCACTGGACTAGATAATCTTGGTAACACGCGTACAGGCCCTCAACATATGACTTGAGAAGGTCATTGCCAGGCAGCGTAATCTCGTGGGGTGCGATAGTGATATCAGTCCTATCCTTAACACGGGTGTCTCTGCCACTTCCCGTTACACCTCGCGTGTGCTCTGAGGCGTGTGCTTCGAAATAAGTAATGAAATCATCGCACAGCGAGGAGTGCTCCATTACCCACGAGCCAATGAATGTAGGGTTAGTGTTGACAAAGCCTAACGGCACTCGATGCATCTGACACCTCAGTAGACAGTCACCCACGTGTCCTTATCAAATACTATAGCGCCTTGGCTTTGCCTAAGTAGAGTCAAACCCTCTTTGTGCTTGCCTTGCAACAAAAGCAGACTTCCCAATTGAACGTGTGGCGCTTTGAAATCAAAATCCAAAGATAAAGCCTTCTTATAACTTTTTTCGGCATCCAAATATCGACCCTGCTCCTGCTGCGTGACACCCAAGTTGTAATGCAATAATGGGGAGTTGCTCTCGAGCTCTAAAGCGGCTTTATAGCTTGATTCGGAGTCGTCTAGTCGCCCCAGCTCTCGACGTAAATTGCCGAGGTTGGCGTGAGCTTCCATATAGTCAGATCTGATTGAAACAGCCCGCAAGTAATTTTCCTCAGCCTCAGCGAGATTGCGAAGATCCCTCTCTATGTTGCCCAAATTGTAGTGCGCTTCTGCGAAATCCCCCGACAATGAAATTGCCGCATAGTAACTGTCCCTCGCCTCCATAACTCTGCCAAGCTCATTGAGGGTAACGGCCAAGTTGTAATGGGCCTCTGGAAGCCCTGGCGCTAGCTCTATCAGCTGCCGGTATAGTGCTGCGGCCTCGTCTAATCTGCCTTGATCCCGAACCACATCGGCTAGGTTGCCACAGGCCTCGAGGTAATCAGGCGCTATAGCGAGAGCCCGTCGAAAGCAGTTCTCGGCATCGTTAAATTTTCGTAGCGCTTGAAGCGTGACACCCAAATTATTGTGGGCTGTCGCGAAGCCCGGTTGTATTTCTATAGCACGAGCAAAGTGCTTCTCAGCATCGGAAAACTCGCCAAAGCCCCTTAATAGATTACCTAAATTATTGTGTGCTTGCGCAAAATCGGGGTGCAAGTTGATAGCTTTTCGATAGGCCTCTGCAGCGTCTTGCAACCTGTCTTGGGATCGCAATGTGATCCCAAGGTTAAAGTGGGTTCGCGCGCAGCTGGGCTCTAAGGATAAGGATGACCTGTAGCTCTCCTCTGCTTCTTTTAGCCTGCCCATCTCGTGCAATACCGTGCCTAATGTGTCACGAGCGCTCGGGTCATTAGGCAGAAGCCGCACGATTTTTTTCGCGGGCAGTAGCGCCTCCTCAATCCTCCCCAACTGTTGGAATAACGCCACCAAAACACCCCAGCCAAATTGATGGTGAGGAAAGTCTTTAGTGATGGCCAATGCCAGGCGCTCGACCTCTTCTAAATGGCCCGCTTGATAATGCGCAAGAATTTCATCGAATTGCTGCTGGGTGGGCTCGACCTCTACTACTTTTTGGCCTATTGCGGGATTCATATCGCTATATTCAGCAAGATCCGTTGCACCCATATCTGTAGCTCGCTGGTCAGCTATTTGTTCAGTGGTTAGGTCCATAGCCGCTACTCAAACTGATGCAATAAGAAAATAATCCGCGCTGACATCAAGCAAGCCTCCTCATTTCTATCAGAGCCTGCTCAAAGTTCTTAGCGAACCTCTGCACATCCATTAATGCAGAACCCATGAGTTGCGCACGTAGCCCCTCGCGAACTGCGCAAAGACCTTCAATATCAGAGGACCATGCAATCGCTTTATCCAAATATTCCTGATTGTCTGACGCCAGCCACCCGGGTAAACCAGCGTTGTGGGCTATTGACTCCCCCAAATGGGACAGAAAATATTCGCCTGTTTTTGCAAGAACTGGAACCCCCATCCATAGCCCTTCTACACTCGTGGTGCCTCCTCCATAGGGAAATGGCGACAATGCTAAATCTACCCGATTATAGCTAGCGAGATACCCGTCCCGATTCTCTCGATCTTCCAAAATAAGCTTGTCGCTAGGGATGCCATAGCCTTGAAACGCAGACGCGATGCGGCCTATGCCCGATTTGTGCCCAAGTCGTTTGTCTTTGAGGAACAACTTAGATTCAGGCACTGCCTGAAGAATCCGAGCCCAAACCGAAACCACCTCATCCGTCAACCGGGAGAGGTCGTTAAAGCACCCGAAAGTAAAAAATTGATTAGCGAGAGCTGGCAGAGGACCCACGGGGACACCACACCGAGGCGGCGTGAAGCAGAGGAAACTCTCAGGCAGCCGCCAAATTTTTTCTGAAAAGTGCGTTGCCTCATATTCTGGTGTTACATACGGATCGCCTAATAGGTAATCCATTTCCAACAATCCCGTGGAAGCGTAATACCCAAGCCAGCTCACCTGAACTGGGGAGGGCTTAAACGCAAAGACTGGCAGCCGATTATGCTGAGTGTGGCCGGATAGATCGATCAACACGTCGACTTTGTCGTCGTAAATTAGCTTAGCAGATTGCTCATCGGTAAGGCCAACTAATGGAGTCCACGAGTTGAAGAGTGATTTTAGCCTTGCCGTAAGAGCGTCTCCCGAAACGAAAGAGGGATAGGCAAAAAGTTCCAGTTGAGACGCCCGCAATTCAGCTAGCAAGCCCTCTAGAAAATATCCAACAGGGTGAGACCTCAAATCTCCTGAAACAAAGCCCACTCGTATTTTTTTTTGAATGTCTGCCTTTGTATTATGTGAATACTTTTTTCTTATGCCTCCGATCACTGTGTCTGCGTATTGGGCTGCGAAACTGTGATAGAGCGCTGGACGGAACTGCATGGACCCCGCGAGCATCAAACGATTACTGTGTGCCTCAGCGAGGTCCGCTTTCAGAGTGATTGCGTGGTCGTAACATGCACCAGCCTCCTCCCATTCTCCCAAGCCTTTGAGGACAAAACCTAGGTTAAGGTGGCCGTAGGCATAATCAGGGTCGAGCGCTATAGCGCGCCTACAGCTTGCTTCTGCTTCATCCAGCCTACCCAAACTCTCCAGCACGGCTCCTAAATTGCTGTGCGATTCGGGACTGTAAGGTGCATGAACCACGGCTTTTTTATAGGCTGCCTCTGCCTCTAACAAACGCCCTTGCTCTTTCAGCGCCACACCAAGATTGAGGTGTGCTTCAGCATAGTCAGGCCTCAGCCTAATCGCACTCTCGAAGTTCGATTCGGCCTCTCGAGGACGGCCTACTGCCTCGAACATTGTGCCCAGATTATTGTGTGCTTCGGCGTACTGCGGATTAAGTGCAATAGCTGAGTCATAGGCGGCTTCGGCCTCCTCGAACCTACCTTGCTCCTGCAATACCACACCCAGGTTGTTTTGAGCTTCGGCATAAGTTGGCTCACACGAGATCGAATCTCTATAACTGGCTTCCGCCTCGACAGGTTTGCCCATTTCTTTGAGGGCTACTCCCCGGCCATTGTATGCTTCGGCATGCTCGGGCTCTATCGCTATAGCCTGAGTGAAGCTAGCCTCTGCCTCGACAAATTTACCCAACTCTAAAGCTAATAACCCTAAGTTGTAATGTGCCTCTGCATCCTCCGGCGCCAGAGCAACTGCCCTTCGCATACTGATCAAAGACTCGGAGGTTCTTCGAGACAACTTCATCAGGACACCATGGACTTTCCAACCAAATGGGTGCTGCGGGAATTCTTTTGTCATAGATAATGCCAGGCTCTCAGCTTCCTCTAAGTAGCCGGCTTGGTAATGCGTGAGAATTTCATCCATCTGCTGTTGGGTGGGCTCACCCCCCGGCGATATATGCCCCCGGCGGCCATACATACCACTGCCCTCGGCAAGATCGTTGTGGCATCCCGGGAACCAGACCTCATGCGGCGAACCAATCTCAGTGCCACGCGCAGCTCTCAAGCGTTCGCTGAGCGGACCCAGTAGCAATCGAGACATTCCCGCGTCCGCCGCATCACTTATGAGCTTCTCTGCTTCATCAAGCCTCGCAGCTTTGATTAGGCAGTCGATATAGCTTGACCAAAATAGCTCCGTATCAGGGCTGGATTGAATAGCGTTTACAAACAACGGGAGTGCGGCTTCGGTGTCTCCTGCCGAAGCCAAAACCGTTGCCAGGCCGTGATTAGCCTCGGAATGACTCGGCTCTAATCGCAAGACGATCCGATATAGCTGCTCAGCTTCTACAAAATCCTGGGCACTTAGGGCCTCAGTGCCCCGCTCAACGATTTTTTCTGTAGATAGCTCCATTGCGCCACTCGAATTCTTGAAATGCAAAACCAGCCCTCGCTACCAACCGGCTTCGAGGCGTCATTCACACAGGCTTGACGTCAAAAGCCAAAACCACGCGGGTCTCTGATGAAACAAAAGGAACCGTATAATGACGAAGAGAGGAAGGAAAAAGGCACAGACTGCCCGTTTCCACATCAATGATTCTCTCGTCGATAGTATTTGTGCCAAGTGAATTTTCTTCATCACCTGCGCACAGCACCAGGTTTCCGCTGTGAGGCTCTGCTTTAGGCGGGACGTTTACGTAAACACTGCCGCTTATCCAACCATCATCGTGCATATGGGCCGCCAACTCGCCACCGCTTTGCATGCTGATCAGCCACCCGTAAAGCTCATATGTGGAGGGCCAACCCCTAATAAAACCCTCACAGCTGTCTGCAAAATGAGTCCGATACATCTCAATTTCTCGCCGGAGAATCTCCTCAATACCCGCGTCTCGGATCTCTTTGCTTGAGAAGATATTGCCCGCCGTCTGGGTTCCGTTGCGCAGTAAGCCTTGAGAGCGCTCGGTACGATTGTGATCTGACAGAATCCGATTTATCGGGCTACAGAAAATACCTTGGAAGTCGACTTTTGAAGATAAGTCAACCTGCCTAACATGCTCCAGTGGTGCGTTGCAGAACGGATTGTGTCTCTGTGTTCCGTACTTTATTTGAGCACAACTGCTCAGAGAGCCAATCACTGCGTTGGTCTCATACTGCTCCACGGCCGCATCCAATTTCTCAAAGAAGGTAGTTGCGTTGTCTAAAGCGTATGAGCATCTAAGCGAGTAGTCCGCGCTCTCCGTGTAGCCCACAAGATCAAATTCTTTAGCGGCTTCCTCATATTGATGATTTTCGTAAAGTAAGACACCCAGCTTATAGTGGGCCTTTGTCGCATCGGGGCGTGCTTCGATGGCTGCTGTGTAGCTTTCCCTAGCCCCGGATATATCGCCCAACTCCTTCCGAGTGTTGCCTAGGTTAACGTGGGCTTCTGTGTAGTCGGGCTTTAGCTCGATAGCTCGTCGGTAGCTATCTTCGGCGGCGGCCAATTCACCCAACTCCCGATACGTGACACCGAGGTTGTTATAAAGCTCGGCGTCATGTGGCGCCAGATACGCAGCTTTTTGCAGAGCCTCCAACGACTCTCTGGCCTTACCCCTCAGCTTGAGTGCAACACCAAGTAAATTCCAAACCGAGACATCACCCGGATACTTTTGAACCAACGTTCTTGCCACTTTTTCCGCGGTTTGAGTCTCTCCCCCCTGCAAAAGTGATAGGAGCTCATCAACGTACTTTTTGAGTTTTGAGTCAGACGCATGATTATGCTCAGCAGATTTTGCCTTGCCCGGAAAAGAGACAAGGTAAATCCCACCCATGAGCTGGACACCTTTTTCCATTCGCAAATTTTGAAGTTCAAAATGAACTAATTCGCAAGAATGCCTTGAACACAACTCTTCAATATATTGCCTAGAGTGCGCATATCTTCCAGATTGCTGCAGCGCAAAGCCGCTCCCTTCGGTATGCTCAACAGAAAATGCCAGCACGCTGCTCAACTGATTGCGATTGCTTATTGATGCGAATACTTCGGACAGATTTCCGAGGTAAACAAATACATCCGCGGCAAGAATATAGTTAAAGCCCAGAGGTTCGGTCGACAAATAAGTGACGATGTCATTTTTCACTAGCTTATCGTAGACACCTCGCTCGCTAGCCTTTTGCAACATATTTCCTGATATATCTACACCTTCCAAGTGTAGGCAGCTCGCTCCAACTTCCGCTCCAAACAAACCTGTGCCGCAACCCAAGTCCAACACCGCGCCTAAGCTAATATCGTCGTTGGTTCGACAAATAATCTCTGCGATTTTCTTGGGGATTTGATAACCCAGACTGCCTACCAATGAGGATTCAAACTCTTCTGCGTAGGAATCGAATAACTTTTCTACGTACTCAATCGGCGCGGCATCCGTTGTCACACCGGAGATAGCAGAAAGCACATGCTTGGCGTGTTCGTGGTTAGGGTCTAGGACAAGGGCCTGCTTGAGGCTCTCCTCTGCTTCATCCAACCTATCTAAGGCTTTGAGCGTAGTTCCGAGGTTATAGTGCGCCTCGGTGTAGTTGGGGTTGAACGCGATGGCTTGTCGATAACTCTCCTCAGCATCCGAAAGTTTACCGGTAGCTTTGAAAACATTTCCTAAATTGTTGTGGGCATCCGGATCAGCAGGCGCCAACTTTAGGGAGATGCTGCTCGCCTTCAGTGACTCAGAAAAATTTTTCGTCTCTTGCAACACTGCGCCCAGTACTTTCCAACCAAATTGGTGCTCGGGAAATTCTTTCGTCAGCAACTTTGCGGCCGCCTCAGCCTCTTCAAAACTTCGGTCCTGATAAAACTGCAGTACGCGCGACAATCTCTCAGGCGATGGCGCACCAAGCTCGACCTCTCGGCCACCCGCTGCTTCCCGGCTTGGCGGCATGAGATCAAATGCTATTGCGACTCTGTCAGAGTCCGTCGAGAACGGGATGGTTCTGTGGTGCAACGAAGACGGAAAGAGGACGATATCACCACTTAATGGCTGATGGGTGTAGCTCGGAGAATCCACATCGGAATAGTTTTTACCATTCAAACTAAACTCTATCGCACCTTCAGAATTATCCAGCCCAGGCACCACCTTCAGATAAACAACGCCGCTCACCCATCCGCTGGGGTGAATGTGAGAATCCTGATATCCCTGGCTTTTCAAAACGACGTGCCACCCGTGCAGGGATTTTTGCGCGGGCCAGTCTTTGATTAAGGCACATTCCTCCTCTCCAAAACGAAGGCGATATTTTTCTAGCTCATCGTGAATGACGGCCTCAAGTCTTTGTATCGCCTCAGATGGCTGTTCAAATAAATTAATAGTGATTGGCAACTGAAAGCCGTTATGGGTGGATTGCTTCGTGGGCTCCCACACTGCCTCCAGCTCATTCAAATCTCCAATCAGTTCGGAAATAAAAGCCTTAGAATCCTCAAGATGAGACGCCAAGTTCGAGGAATGAATCATTGAGAGGGGATTCGGACAAAAATCGTGGCCTGTGGGTTTGCCCAGCTTTTGAGATATGAAAGCCGAAAAGGCCGAGATCCTAATGTTATGGCGGTCAGAGCAAGCCAATCTATCGATTCGTTCACAAATCTCTTCAAAGCGGCCCAACCCGAAAAGTGAGTCCAGCGCACGGGCCCTAGATTCCTCAGAGTCACACAGATCAGCGTCCTCTAACGCAGCATGCAGCAGGCCTAGCTCGAATCGCGCCTTGGACCTATTCAGTAGCGCGACTTCATATCGTGGCATAAGCTCAATAGCGCGCGAGTAACTCTGCTCGGCTTCCTTTAATCTTCCTAAATCTTCAAGCACCGCACCGAGGTTGTTGTGGGCTGCTGGAAATTCAAATCGAACTGCTACGGCTCGCCTGTAGGCTGCCTCTGCTTCATCAAGCTTTTTCTGTCCCGCAAGGGCATTACCCAATGTGCAGTGGGCCTCAGCGTTGTCGGAATCCAACAAAACAGCCTGCCTGCCACTTTGTTCGGCGTCAAAAAATCTGCCGAGTTCCTGCAAAGCGGCCGACAGATTGCAGTGCGCTTCAGCGTAATCTGGCGCGACCTCTAAAGATTTTCGGAAGCAAAGCTCCGCCTCTCCCCATCTGCTGACCTGTTGCAGTGCACATCCAAGGTTGTAGTGAGCTTCAGCGTCAAAGGGCGCCAACTGCGCGGCCTTATTCATAACCACGAGCGCGTCCTCGAGCCTGCCAGTCTGATTAAGGGCGGCGCCCAGAGCTTTCCAACCCATCTCGTGATGCGGAAATTCCTTTGTCAGATGCTTGGCAAGCTTCTCCGTTTCAGCGAATCTCCCCGCATTGAAGGCTTCCACAACCTCGGTCAGCTGACTGTGCGAGGGCCCTTCCTCTGAAAACTCGATGGGCTCGCCTACATAGTCTGCTGGCTTCGGCCCGTCGCGACCTTGCGATGCTGTCACCGCACTCGACGGCGCAGCCATCGCTCTTTGTGCTAAATCCAGTTTTTGTCGCAATTCATCCAACGCCAGCGCTGTAACACCAGCATGCTTCAGATCGGTCAAAGTTTGATCCGCTTCGATGAATCTCTCGGCCTCGATCAACCCGTCGATATAACTAACCCAATAAATTTCTACGTTTGGATTCGCCTGAATAGCGTTTACGAAACGCTCCAGTGCCTCGTCAATATCCCCATCCGCCAAAGCCAGGGCACCCAGCTTATGATTCGCATCGGGCTGATCGGGCTGTATTTCCAGCAATGTACGGTAAAGGAGCTCAGCGTTTTGAAGCTCGCCATCCGCATGGAAAGCGATCGCCTTCTCCAACGTCTCATCAAACGTCAGATTCACATTTAAGTCCTGCAATTTCCAGTGCTTGGGGAAGGCAAGAGGTCGAAAGCAATGACAACTCGCTCGGTATCTGTTGTGAATGGAAGTGTTCTGTGGTGCAGCGAGGAGGGAAACAGAACGATATCGCCTTTCGCGGGCAAATAGGACATTCTCGGGGAACTCGCATCAGCGTATAGCTCTCCGTTGTAGCTCAGCTCTAAAGCGCCTTCGTTCATGCCGAGATCAGGAGTTACCTGAAGGTACACCACACCACTTACCCACCCGGAAGGGTGAATGTGAGCGGCCTGACATCCTTGGCGCTTCAGTATGACGTGCCAACCATGGAGTTTTTTCTCTTCTGGCCATCGGTCAAACAGTGCGCACGGCTTATCCCCAAACGTTGAGTAATAATGGTCCAGCTCGCGACGGATGACAGTCTCGAGCTCGGCAATTCTTTTGAATTTTTGTTCGAAAATGTTCAAGTGATTGGGGAGCTGAAAACCGCCCGTAGTAGACCTATGTGCCGGCTCCCAATCTGCTTCTAGACTCCTGACCTCGTCAACCAACTCAGCAATGAATACTTCGGAGTCATCGATACTGGAATCAAGATTAGACGAGTAGAAAAAATCCAGGGGAGCTTCACAAAACCTGTTCGCGGTCGGTTTTTTTAACTTATGAGAGATGTAAGCCGAAAAGGCCGCCATCCTAATATTTGAGTCATCAGACGGGAGTCTTTGAGAAAGCCGTGCATAGATTTCATCGTCGCGGCCTGCCGAATAAAGTAGCTCTAATGCGCGAGCTCTTGCATCGTCAGTGTTACAGGAGTCCAAGTCTCGCAGAGCGTCGTCGACTTTCCCAAGTTCAAAGCGCACGCAAGACCGGTTGAGCAAGGCATCCACATAACCAGGCTTGAGCTGCAAAGCCCGCGTGCAGGCTTCTTCAGCCTCGTTGTATTTCTCCAACGCATACAACGTCATACCCAAATTGCATTGAGCCTCAGCCATATTTGGGCTGAGCTCTGCTGCTTCTCGATGGCTCTTCTCGGCCTCCTCGTGTCTGCGCAGCTCGTGGAGAGTGACACCAAGTGTTCCATGGGCCTCGGCATAATCGGGCCTCAGCTCTATCGCTCTTTGCAGAGTGGCGACGGCATCCTCGAATTTGCCTAACTCGTACAAAGTGACGCCAAGATTCCCATGTGCTTCAGCGAAATCGTCTTTTGCTTCGATCGCCTGCAGATAAATGATTCGCGCATCCGCCAGCCTACCCTTCGCCTTCAATAGGTTAGCTAAATTAAAATGAGCTTCGGCGAAATCTGGCTTGCTCGATATAGCGTTTCGGTAGCTCTGTTCGGCGTCGGCTGCCCTCCCGAGATCAGATAGCGTCATAGCCAGGTTATAGTGGGCCTCGGCATAGTCAGGTCTAGTCTCAACTGCCTCGCGGAAACTAGCTTCAGCTCTGCCGAGCTCCCCGAATTCTCTTAAGGTATTTCCTAAATTAAAGTACGCCTCAGTAAAACCGGGATCCAGAAAGACTGCGCGCTCATAGCAGTCGCGTGCCTCATCTGTTCTGCCAAGAAGGGAAACCGCGTTACCCAAGTTGAAGTGAATCTCGGCAGATTGGGGTGCCAAGGCCGCTGCTTTTTGCAGATAAGTTAACGACTCGTCCAGGCGTCCTGACTGAAGCAGCAGGATGCCTATAGCCTGCCACGCAAATGGGTGCTCGGGGTAATCTTGAGCTATCGACAGTCCCATCCTTTTAGCCTCGTTAAGATCTCCCGCATTACAAAGATGCGCCAGCGTATCCAGCTGCACTTGCGTTGGGCGACCGCGGGCGATTTTCCACTGGTACGCGTCTATCTTCTTTTCTTGATGGACATTGTGAGTTCCTTCACTTGGGGTCGAAGCACCTGACGTGTAGGTATTTTTATCAGGTGCGGCGCACTGCATTTTTCTCTCGAGAACGTCCAGCTCGTCTGTATCTAGGCCAGCATGCCGCATGTCCCTCAACGTTTGCTCAGCGTTCTCGAAGTCTTTTTGCTCGATTAAACAAGCTGCATAACTGAACCAAAATCTCTCACTGGCGGGATTCTCTTTGATGGCTCTCATAAAGAGAGGCAGGGCCACATCAGGTCGTCCGTCCGCTATCTTCAAAATACCGAGGTTATGATTAGCTTCAGCCTGATCGGGGAGCTCGACCAGCACACCTCGATAAAGATCCGCTGCGTCTTTTAATTCCCCCCCCACGTGCAGGGATACGGCTTGCCCTAAAGTCTCATGAATCGAATGTTCCATCGCATTTTGTGTCCTGTATGCCGAGATGGCTCAATTTTTAATGGCAGCAATTGCCGTTGATCCGCCAACGTGGTTAAAGCTTAGAGATAATTGAATAGGCTCATAGTTTGCGTCTTCGCGAACGTTTGCTGGGCCGCCTGAAGCGCTAGCATTTGTATGTTGAGCCGGCTAATGGCCTCGGCGTAGTCGAGATCCTCTAGTCCCGAAAGAGCGTCCTTTAACTGATAATTAAACGCTTCGTTGGTATCTATTTGCATCTCGGCGCGTCGGATCCTGGTACCCACATCTGACTGAACCGTAAGAATCTTCTCGAGGGCGTTATCAAGATTGGTCAGGGCCCGAGATGCCTCGTTATTAATCCGTATTGCACTCGCAGTGCTGTCCGACGCGCTAGCTAAAACACTCTCGATGTCCTTGATCGTGGTGAACACATCCTGACGCGGGACAGAGGTGATCGTGAAGCTGTCGCCATGGGTGGGTAAGCCCTCCAACGTTATCTCGCCATTAGCGAAGGTTATCGCTCCGCCGTCGGTGTAGTTACCCGTCGCCACCTGCCCTGAAGTATCTCCAGTTACCGTGTAAGTAATGGGGTCATTAGCATTGGCTTTAATGAAAGCCAAGGTATATGTCTCAGGCACGTAATTAGCAGCCGCAGCAGTGGCGGTAACGACTGCGGCTCCCGCATTGGTTGCCGCGCCCCGATAATCAAAGCTCCCATTTCCTGCCGCGGCAGACATAAACACTTCGCTACCCGGGTTGCTCGAGGCTATTTGCACATCAGCGCTGACCTGCATAAACCTTTGCCCGTCATCACCATTGTATGTCGCGCCGGTACTAGTCTTACTAAAAGGTTGAGTATCAGACTGGTACCCAGCAAAAATATAGGAACCCGACGCATCTTGGGTGTTAGCAGTGGCGACTAGCGATTCCAGAATGGAGGCCAGTTCTACAGCCACCGATTTTTTATCTGATGCACTCATGGTTGCGTTGTTAGCCTGAATTGTGAGATCGCGTGCTCGCTGAAGGTCGTTGACCACGCTACCGAGAGCGCTCTCTTCCAGACTCAGACTGCTCTGCACTGCATCCGTATTGCGCTGATACGCGTCAATCCGGGCTAACTGTGAGGTGATATCGAGTGCACGCACTGTACCCGCTGGGTCCTCGCTGGCGCTCATAATGCGCTTGCCAGACGCAAGCTGCTCTTGAGTTTTCGTGACCTCCGCCTGCCTATCCAGCAGGTTGTTTACCCCCTGATTAAAAATTTGGACCGTGGACATTCTCATGGCTTAGCCCTCTCTCACCGCTGAGTCGCGATCAGCATGGCCTGGAAAACGGTATCGGCGATCGAAACCAATTGGGCCGCCGCCTGCAGCGCTTGTTGGTAACGCATCAGTTGGATCGCCTCTTCCTCAAGGTTGACCCCCTGAAGGTTGTCCCTAGCTGTTGTTGCCTGTTGCAGCAGCACTTTCTCCGCGTCTGCTGCGGATTGTGCCTTTCGGGCTTTGACCGCCACATTCGTCACCAGCGAACCATATTCGTCGCTGTAGGTTCGCTGACCCTCTACAGATTTGTTGGTTTCAAGCCCCACCATCAGCAGCATGTTGCGGTTGTCACCGGAGGCCGAGGTGTTGTTAGCAATCGTTATCACGTCGCCGTTAATTGGCGTACCGGACAAGGTAAACGTGAGCCCGCCGATCGTCCGGCTGACGCCAGCTGAATCATTTGAAGGGTTGTAGGCGAGGTTCGTGGTGGCACCACCGGTCACGTCGTACCGGTTTTGCGCCGCATTAAACGTCAGTGTCAGCGGATTGGCGAGCGGGAGCGTCGGCGCGACAGCCGTCGACGTCACCGTCATACCTGTCAGGGCGCCATCGCCTCTATTCGTGAGAGTCTCGCTACTTCTTACTGGCAGCGCGGCGGCAATTTTCTCTGGATCTGTCATGGCAACGCTGAAGGTCGACGCCCCGGATCCTACAAGATCGATGAGATAACTATCGCCCGCGGCGGCGGCACCACTTGCTATGGTGATCTTAAAACCATGCACCGTTGCAGGCGGATTGACTGCCTCACTGGTCAGTGTGGTGAGATTTTGTAATGACCAGTTGGCACCGTCATAGGCAAGACCGTAACGATCGCCCGTGAGTGCACTGGCATCTTCGATTGTCGCGGTAATCACCGCACCGCCTGTGTTGGCTGATGCCGCCGTGACCGCGGGCGTAGTGCTAGAGAACAGTGCCGTACCCGCCGCACTATTCATATCCAACCCCAAGGCCTGCTGCCCGTTAAAGCTCGCACTGATTGTGGTGGCGATGAGCCCAAGCTGGGCTTGCGCAGGATCGAGACTATTTGTTCGAAAATCAATCAGACCACCCAATTCACCGCCCGTTATCTGTGAGCTGATATCGGAGTTGGCGGCCTTGCCCGCCACTGCCAGAGCACTCGGGTTGGTGGTCGAAACAAATGTTGTGAGTGGGTGGGCCGTAAACTGACTTACCAAACTCTGTCCTCCGCCCATACTCAGGTCAAAGGAGCCGTCTTCATTTTCTCGGATGTTGTATCCGACCAGTTTGGAAAGGCTACTCAGTGTGCGATCCCGCTCATCCAATAGGTCTGGTGCCGCTTGACCAGTCCGCTGCAGTGAGCTCGCAATCTTGTCGTTCAGGGTGGCAATGTTCGCGGTCAACCCATTAATCTCTGACACCACCGTGCCCATTCGCAGGTTAATCTCGCTGCTCAGCGCCTGTATGCGCCCGTCGATAAACTGAAAGCGATCGGTCAGCGTCTGTGCCTCACCCAACAGCACCTGCCGCTCTGGCAAGGTTGAGGGGCTGTTGGCCACGTCCTGCACGGCAGAGAAAAAATTATCCAGCACGCCGGCCGCACTGGTTGCGGGGTCCGTGAGCAGTGTGTTTAAACGCGAGGCCAGATCACTGGTTGTGGTGGCTGCAAACTGGCCAGCAGTCCGTTCTTGCACTTCTCGGCTCAAGTAAAAATCGTAGTTTCGTTCAACGCCTGATATTTTGACGCCGTAGCTTGGTCGCTCGTCGAAAGTGGCGATCTGCCGGCTGTAGCCTTCGGTGTTGACGTTGGCGATGTTATTACCCGTGACACTGATCGCCTTCTGTAGCGATTCCAGTGCGGAGTAACCGATGCTTAAGGGGTCCGACATCTTGAACTCACTCGCTCATCGCGTCGTCGCGAGGCACTGGCGCTGACGTAGCGTGCGGTAGCGGCAGGCTCTTAGCGGCATCTCGGTAAATACTAATCGCGGCGGGCTCAGGGGACATCAGCGATTTCGCCTCAATCGGGGCCCTATCTGTTGTTAACGAAAAACTCTTGGCTTTTAACGTCGAGGCTTCATTGATATCAGACTGCCCTGTAAATTGGTTATGCGACAACTGCGCCACCAGCGCGTCAGCCAAGCCAATGCCGCCTTTGGAAGCCATATCAAGCGCTGTCTGTTGATCGGCCATTTGTTGATACGTGTCCAGCTGATCGCTACCAAACAGACCGCCGTCTTCAACCGCGTCGCGCATCGACTTGAGCATCATCTGGATAAACAGCGCCTCAAACTGCTGGGCGACCTCTTCTACAGCTTTATTGGGGTTGGCACGCGCGCGACCACGGAGGTCCGCGAGGGCCCCCATGTCGTTGTAAACCGCTTGCGCAGTGCTCCGCTCAATCACAGCAATGGCTCAGATCACAATCAGCTGGGCATTCATGGCGCCCGCCTGCTGCAGCGCTTCAAGCACCGCGATCACGTCACCTGGGGCTGCGCCTACCTGATTCACCGCATCGACCAGCTCCTGAAGACTGACGCCGGGGCTCAATACAAACATCCGTGCGTCCTCCTCTTCAATCGCGACGTCTGAACCTGGCGTCACCACTGTCTGACCGGCACCGGCAAAGGCACCCGGCTGGCTTACTTGTAAGTCTTCAGAGATTCGTACCGTTAGGTTACCGTGGGCTACCGCAGCTCGTTTAATACGAACGTCACTGCCAATCACGATCGTGCCGCTCCGAGAATTGACCACGACCTTTGCAGAGGCCGCCGCGGGATCGACTGGGAGATTCTCAAGAATTGACAAGAACTCGACCTTCGCCGCTGCAGAGACTGGTGCACGCACGTCGACAGAGACCGCGTCGACCGGACTGGCAATGCCCTCCCCTAGCGTGTTGTTGATCGAGGCGGCGAGTCGCTGCGCTGTGGTGAAATCAGGCGAGTTCAGGTTCAAAGTAATCTTGGGCTCGTTATCAAACGGGCTGGGAACAGAACGCTCGACAGTAGCGCCGTTCGGAATCCTCCCTGCGCTGGGCGTATTGACCGTCACGCTGGAGCCATCGGCACCCTCGGCTCCGAATCCACTGACAATCAGGCTACCCTGGGCAATAGCATAGATCTCGCCGTTGATTCCCTTCAGAGGCGTCATGAGCAACGCTCCACCTCGGAGACTTTTTGCGTTACCCATGGACGATACTGTGACGTCAATCGTCTGACCCGGCTTCGCAAAGGGCGGTAACTCCGCATGTACCATTACCGCGGCCACGTTCTTGGTCTGCGGGTTGATGTTGGGAGGCACATTCACCCCCAGTTGCGCCAGCATGCTCTTGATGCTTTGCACGGTGAACGGCGTCTGGGTGACCTGGTCACCGCTACTGTCGAGGCCAACAACGAGCCCGTAACCGACGAGTTGATTGCCTCGCACGCCCTGTACCTGCGAGATATCCTTGACCCGCTCCGCCAATGCAAACGCCGGCATAAATGCCAGCACTGCGCAACCGATCCAGGCGATCATTTTTTTGAGGTTTTGCATCATCGTCATAGCTCTTTAATCAGAAGGGCATCAGCGGGGTCATAAAGAACCGCGTTAACCATCCGGGGGAATTGCTTTCCTCAAGAGGCCCGGTACCGCCGTAGGAAATGCGCGCATCGGCCACTAGGGTTGAGGGAATACTGTTTGTGGCACTTAGATCCTCGGGCCGGATAATGCCGCGCAGCTTGATGTACTCATCGCCCTGATTGATCTGGATCCACTTCTCACCCTGAATCATCAGATTGCCATTGGGCAGCACCTGAGAGACCTGAACGGCAATGGCGCCCAGCAATGAGTTGTTCTGCGAGCTCGAGGCCTCACCGCCAAAAGAGCTTGTGGAATCGAGCCCCATATTGAGGTTGTAGCTGTTGCCGTTGGTGCTCCACTCAACCGGCGCACCAACAATCGTCGGGTTGGCAATATCAACGCTCGACCCTTTATCAAGCTCTGTATCGGCTGACTTGGCGGCACTGGTCGATTCCATTAGTACCACGCTCACTATGTCACCCACCTCATAAGCTCGCACATCGGCAAACAGGGTCAGCTTGCGCTTCGGCGCAAACAGGCCACCTGTGGGGGGTGATTCCTCTGCGGTGGGGTAAACAATCGGCTCGATCGATGCATAGGGGTCCGATCCTTTGCTCTCGACCCCGGCACAACCGACCAGCCCTGCGTAAGCAAGGCTCAGGATTGTCAAACTCAGTAAGCGCATAGCGGCCATCTCAGTCACCTTTTACCTATTACCCATCACCTATAGGTTCTGCGAGACGTACTGCAGCATCTGATCCGCAGTCGTAATCGCTTTGGAGTTCATCTCGTAGGCGCGCTGGGTCTCGATCATATTGACCAGTTCCTCCACCACATTGACGTTAGAGCTCTCAACGTAACCCTGCGCCAAGGTACCCAGACCGTTTAGGCCAGGATTACCAGGCTGAGGGGCGCCACTCGCGCCTGACTCCATAAAGAGGTTCTCACCGCGGGCCTGCAGGCCTGCGGGGTTAATAAAGTCGTTCAACTGCACGGTACCGATCTGGGTCGCCGCCGGTGTGCCGGGCTGCTGCACGCTTACTGTGCCATCGCCGGCTACAGTGATTGACATGGCATCGGCCGGTACAGTGATCGGCGGCTGAAGCTGGTAACCCGCCGAGGTCACGACCAGGCCTTGGTCATTGATGTGAAAAGAGCCATCACGAGTGTACCCCTGCGTGCCGTCGGGCATCAGAATCTCGAAAAAGCCTCGACCTTGAATCGCAATGTCCAACGCGTTGTCGGTTTTGGTAAGGTTTCCTTGCGTAAACAATCGCTCGGTCGCGACCACACGGGTACCCGTGCCCACCTGAAGCCCCGAAGGCAGCACCGTGTCCTGCGAGGACTGAGCACCGACCTGGCGCACGTTTTGGTAGAGCAGATCTTCAAAAATCGCGCGGCCGCGCTTAAAACCGGTGGTGCCAACGTTGGCCAGATTGTTGGCAATCGTCGACATTTTGGTCTGCTGTGCGTCCAGACCCGTCTTAGAGATCCAAAGTGATTGGTTCATAATCTATTCCTATTCGACCCGCATCAAACGGATACTGTCTGAATCAACTTCCTCTGCGGTTTCGAGCATGTTCACCTCTGACTCAAACTGCCGCGCCAATTCGATCATTTCGACCATCGCCGAGACGGTGCTGACGTTACTGCCCTCGAGAGAGCCGGTGACCAGCGACACATTCGCGTCGGGATCACTCTCGAGGCCCCCATTGGAGACAATCAGGCCCTCTTCCGACTTTTCCAGCGACTCAACCGGCGGGTTCACCAACTTGACGCGATCCAAGACCGCTACCGCATTAGGCTGCTCACCCACAGGCACAATCGACACCGTGCCGTCGCCACCGATCGAAAGCGACTGATAGGGGGGCAAGGTAATCGGACCCGCGTCGCCCATGACTTGCTGGCCGGCACCGTTAATCAGCTGACCCGCCTCATCGACCCGCAGGTCGCCGCGACGCGTAAGCGCCTCACCGCCATTGGGGCCGAGTATGGCAATCCACCCCTCGCCGGTGATCGCCACATCGAGATCGTGACCGGTGGCTTTAATAGGCCCAGGGGTTAGATCGACATCAATCTTGCTAACGGAGGAAAACGCCCGGGTATCAAAACCCTCACCAATCACATAATTGGCCTCGACCTGCATGAGGCTTGCGCGGAATCCCGGCGTCGAGGCATTGGCGAGGTTGTGGCTGTTAACCGCCTGCTGCAGCATGATTTCGCGCATGCCACGAGCCGATATGTAAGCCAACTGATCCATTGCTTTATCCCCCCTCGCCGTCCGATTAGCGATTAGCGCATATTGATGATTGTTTGGGTGATCGCGTCTTCGGCCTGCACCACCTGGGCGTTCGCCTGGAAGTTGCGCTGCGCAACAATCAGATCAACCAGCTCTTGCGTGATCTGGACGTTTGACTGCTCCAAGGCGAAGCCCTGTATCAGGCCAAGATTGGCATCCCCAGCCTTATTCAGGACAGGCTGGCCCGACTTGTAGGTCTCGACCCAGTTGGTGCTGCCAACCGGCTGCAGCCCATTCGGATTTCCAAAATCAGCTAGCGCAAACTGCCCCAATGAGCTGGAGATACCGTTACTGTAACGAGCAGAAACCAAGCCGACATCGCTAACCTCAATAGAAGATAGCTGACCCGCTGAGTAACCGTTCTGAGTGGCAGTACTTACGGCAAAGTTTGAGCCGAACTGCGTCAACCCTGTGATATCTAAGGCAATCGAAATAGCCGCTACACCGTCTGCAGCGCCCTTCGCAATGGTTGCCAGCCCTTTGTCGCCCCCACCCCCCGCAGCGTCATAGGCGCCGGCGGTGCTGAAAGGTAAACCGACAATCAATGGGGTCGTAGCAGCGCCGGTAGTGGTAGCACCATCTAAATAGCTCATAACACTAAACGTGTTGTCTGCGGTCTTTATGAAATACAAATCGAGAACACGAGAGTTACCTTGGCTATCGAATACGGCCATTGAGGTCGTAGCGTGATAAGTGGACGCATCAGTCGCAACGAAGTTAGCTGCTGTCTTGTTGCCGTCTCTGGCATCAAGGTTACCGGTGAAGGTCGCCTTGGTAGTCGCCGAGGGCGCCAGCAATGAGGCTTGCGTCTGGATATCGCCGACGGTGCCGGTCACTTTGCCGGTTGTCGCGTCGACCTGATACCCCTGAACACGAGCGCCAGAAACTGTCGAGATATATCCGTCTTTGTCGATTGTGAAGGCACCCGCGCGGGTGTACTCGACAACGCCATTATTTTTCACCTGAAAAAAGCCATCGCCGTTAATGGCAACATCCAGTGCGTTATCGGTGAATTCCATATCTCCCTGACTAAACTGCTGCGTGATGCCAGTGACATTTACACCCTGACCGGGGGTCGGTGTGGTGGTGCCCAGAAGGCTTTGCGCGTAAACGTCGCCAAATTCTGCCCGAGCTGTTTTAAAGCCCGTAGTCGAGCTATTCGCAATGTTGTTACTGATAACGTCTAGGTCAGACTGAGCTGCGTTGACACCCGATAATGCAGTCGTAAA
>Ga0163111_10000181_pt1 | contig 37074 bp, 27 predicted proteins | sample CRUFie1St18metaG_FD_109645 | JGI IMG/M metagenome (GOLD analysis project Ga0163111, IMG submission 109645) | Marine microbial communities from the Costa Rica Dome - CRUD Field 142mm St18 metaG | ecosystem: Environmental > Aquatic > Marine > Oceanic > Photic zone | place: Costa Rica: the Eastern...
ATCCTCCATATGGATTATATGCCTGTCAACTTTTGTATAGCGGATCCTCCGTCTGGATTATATACCTGTCAACTTTTGTATAGCGAATCCTCCATCTGGATTATATACCTGTCAACTTTTGTATAGCGAATCCTCCATCTGGATTATATACCTGTCAACTTTTGTATAGCGAATCCTCCGTCTGGATTATATACCTGTCAACCTTTGTATAGCGAATCCTCCATCTGGATTATATACCTGTCAACTTTTGTATAGCGAATCCTCCGTCTGGATTATATACCTGTCAACTTTTGTATAGGAAACCCTTCAATGTTGGTGATACATTGTACTGTATACGTCATTGAGCTCATTGACTAGTCTATACATTTATTTAAGTGTATGATAATTAGTTATTTATATTATAAAAAAGCTATGATAACTATCGCATTGCTTTTTGTCTTTGTTCATTTCTTACATGTTTTTTTAGCTGCGATGAGTATTTAATAATACTTTCGAAGAGACAGAAGCTTTTTCGATATCCCAAGATGTATCCTTCAAACAATATTTATCTATTTATATCCGATTGAGATAGGATTTGAAAATATACGCAGAGAAGTTGTGAGAATTATTCAGACTCATTGGGTAGGAGAAGGTCTTACTAAAGCTCAAGATATTGTTCGTGAAATTTGAGAATAATTACTTTAGGATGGATGAAGTTTGGATAAAAAGACCAAATGGTTGATTTTTGATGTGTTGAAGTTGGTTGCACTTGCTTGTGCTTTTTGTGTTTTGAAATGTTTCTTTTTGCTTTTTGCATTCACTAGTAAATTGACTATGAGCTTTTTAGGGTCGCTTTGAAAAAAAACTTTAAAAAAAGTCAAAAATCTAGTGAGATAAAGTGCCTTGTTTTGGATTATATATATGAGAGGCCACTTGTAATGAAAATATCGGATAATGTATCCTGTACGAAAAAAAAATCTCTATACAAGTGAGACAAAACGCCTGCTCAAGCGTATTTATATATGAGGGGCAATGGTTTCCGCGTTCTCTTTTCCTTTTTCATTCGATATGAGTTCCCCAAGGGGAACTTTGAATATACTGTATTTGGCAACGCATCTATTAAGCATTGCCAACAAATAGAACGTCTTTTATTTTATCATTTTAATATTTTTCAACATCATGAGTAAATTTAAAAATTGGGTGTATACCCGCAACCCTTTCACGCGTCCCCTTAAGGCGAGTTTTACGCGTGCCCGAAAGATCGTGTTGGGACACACAGATAAGCTTGAGAAGTTTATTAGTGCTCCCGAACTAAACACTGTTTACCAACGAATTGTAACGCTTAGCAAAACCTACGAAGAGACCTACTCTCTTTGGCAAGGCGCAATTGCGAGTCGTGTAAAATGCACAGAAGATTTAACGAATCGTCTGAATGAGTTGGGTAGTATCTTGATTGATAATTGGGATATCCGTATCCAGTTGCACCGCCCTCGTCATACTTCTAACTATAAGGAACTTATGCGAGGGGGGCGAAGAGAGTTCCAGAAAATGGGCATTGGCGACCGAATAGCGCGGGTGAAAACCCTTAGTATCCAGTTAAAGAGCTATTCTAATCTGAGTGACCTACAGGAAGAAGTGGAAGATTTCTACAAATTGTTACGAGACCTACGGGTTGAGCAGCAGAAGTGGGAAGTTGAGGTAAGAACATTATCGGATATCCTACAGGGATTGGTTCCACAATTGGCGAAGGCTTTGTATATGAACCTCTCTCATCTGATGCTATTGTACCCTGAAAGTCCGAACAAGATTGTGCAGTTTTTCGATATGGATTTGATTCGTATCAAAGGCAAAACGAACGATTCTACTTTCTTTGCATTAGAGCAGGAAGAAGAAATCGAGGACGAATCTATCGGATTTCCAATTGAGGAATCGGAGAATGAAGAATTAGTCATGGAAGAAGGTGAGGACATTTTTTCTGGCTAAGACGCGATTCGACGACTTTACGACAAAGGGGAGGCTATCGAGCCTTTCCTTTTTTCTCTTTTCTAGGGATACCTAAAAAGGTTTTGTATCTTATGGTGCAATAAGGAAAACGCCTCTTATGAAGATCCAAAAAAACAGATTCTTGCTCGTTTTAACATTGACTCTAACAATCATTACGAGTTTACCCGCCCTAAATATCATAGGGAATTCTTCAACACTTATTGGAGGAATACCTCTAACAGTTTGGTGGCTATTGGCGTGTTTCTTCAGCTTTATGCTGATGATAGTTGCCGCTTATCATTACGTTTTCAAGGAGTGGAGCGAAGCTTCTGATACACCACACAGGGATTAAGACCTGATTCGACTGGCAATTGGGGGTGATCGACCTGCCCTGCGTATGTCATCCCAATTTTTTGCATGACCCGAATAGAGGGGATATTTCCCATAGATGCAACCGAATAAATTTCCTTCAACCCAAGCACTTCAAAAGCATGCGCTAAGCACGCCCTTGCTCCCTCGGTTGCAAATCCCTTTCCCCAATGCTCTCGCCCCAATCGCCACCCGATATCCACACAAGGGGTAAAGAAGCTCTCATAGGTTTGGGTATGTAAGCCGATAAAGCCGATACATTGGGCGGTATCTAGGCGATCTACAGCATAATAGGTAAAGCCATGTGTCTCATAATGTCTTTGGAAACGAAGAATCATGGCTTTTGATTGTTCGGTGGTAAGTGTACTGGGGAAATAGCGCATCACCTCAGCATCTTGATTGAGCTTTGCCAATGCAGGCAAGTCAGTCATCTGCCAATTACGCATTCCTAATCGATTCGTCTGAATATCGTACCAAGGCATTGCTTAATAATATTCTTCGTCAATAACTTTATAATGATTCTTTTCAATCTCCAAAATGAACCGACAAGGCTTTGTAAAAAAGCTATCCCAACCCGAATAATAGGAGGGAAGCGTCAAAAATAATTGCTCCTTGGCGCGGCTACAAGCTACATAGAACAATCTTCTTTCTTCCTCCAATCGCTCCAAATCCTTTTGCGCCCGAGTGGAGGGGAATAAGCCATCTAACAAATGAGGAACAAATACGGTATGCCACTCTAATCCTTTAGCCGAATGAATGGTTGAAAGCGTAATAGGCTTCTCATCTGTTTCACCTATTAGGGGCTCATTCTTATTCTGGAACTTATTGGAAGGAGGATCTAGGGCAAAGTCCGATAGGAACTTATCCAATTCGCTATATTTAGCCGATAATTGGAAAAGCACATCTAAGTCGGGCAAACGGTTCTCATAATCGCTCTCCAACGATTTCAATAGCGGCTCATAATACTGTCGTAAAATCTCAACCTTCTTGGCAATCGTCAATTGCGGATTGACAGCTTCATTAAGGGTTTGTTCTAGCTGTTGTAGAGACGCACCATACTTCCGTTTGCTGAAGCTGCTAAAGTCGAACGCCCCATTGTTTTTATGGATGACCTCAATAATCTTGCGTGTTGTGACTCGCCCCACACCAGGTAGGAGCTTCAAAACGCGATTCCATGAAACGGCATCAAGGGGGTTGAGCAAAATTCTGAGGTAGGCAATGATATCCTTAATATGTCTACGTTCAATGAACCGAATCCCTCCAATAACAATAAAGGGTAAGCCATGAGCCAATAATTCCGCTTGGATAAAGCTCCCGTGGAAGGTCGAGCGGTACAATACAGATATCTTATTGAGCGGAATTCCTTTCTCTCGTTGTTGGAGAATCATCTGAACAATGTATTCGGCTTCTTCCTCTTGGCTATAGAACCGTCCAATAATCGGCTTGTTGGGGTTATTATTGCGAGAGAAAAGCGACTTTTGGTAGCCAATGATGGCACTATTGGCAATATTGTTTGTGAAATTTAGGATATCCTGATTGGAACGATAATTCTGTTCCAATTTTACGACCTTACAACTGGGGTAGGTTTCAGGAAAACGCAGAATATTCTCGAAATTGGCTCCCCGAAAAGCATAGATACTTTGCGAATCATCTCCTACTACCATCACATTCTTATGCTTTTTGGCCAATAAATCGACTATTTCTTTCTGCATTCGATTGGTGTCCTGAAACTCATCTACCATGATATAGTGGTAGAGGGCTTGGAGTCGATGCCGAAAAGCATGATTGTCCCGTAGAGCATCCCGCAGAAACTCCAGTAAGTCGTCATAGTCAAAGATATTATTGCCCCGTTTGAAGCCTTTATACGCCTTGGCAATGACTTCTATATCTTCGATGAATTCGGCTAAGGTGATGTATTCATCTAGGATGACATCTTTGATGCTCTTATGACAATTGCGCGACTTTGATATAATCGAATTGACCTTTCCTTTCCGTGGAAATGCCCGACTCTTCTTCTCAAATTTCATCTCCTGCCGAATCAGGTCGATAATATCTTCTGCATCCGAAGTATCAATGATGGTGAAGCTAGCAGGAATTCCAAGCATACCTGCATAGGCACGTAAAATATGGTTGGAGAAGGCATGGAAGGTTCCTGCCATCACCTTGGTTGCCATTTGGTTTTGCAATAGGTTATTGACCCGCCGAATCATCTCATTCGAAGCCCTACGCGTAAAGGTCAATAGTAAAATCTTCTCAGGTGGAATCCCATTTTCCAATAAATAAGATACGCGATACACAACTGTATGGGTCTTTCCGCTACCTGCACCCGCAATCACCAATAAGGGGCCATTGATGGTCGTTGCCACCATATATTGCATCTTATTGAGGTTCTTTTGATACGGAATTTTATATTCCTTATGTGGATTTGGTAGCCTAGGTTTCCTAATTGTCTTAGCCTCAATAGACTGCGATATCTTTTGTAGCCTTTGGATGTGTAAGGCCGTAGCGTCCGTAATAACGGGGGCTTCATAGCTATCTAGGGCTTGAGCCGAAATGAAGTCATGGGTTTCCTCATGCACAGGCTCTTCCCGAACCTCCCCCACATTGAATGCTGCAAAGAAGTCTTTGAGCAATTCGTCCTTATGATGCTTTCCGTTGTCGTCCATTGCCCCAAGTTATATTAAGCATTTCGATAGAAAATGAATCCTGGCATTCGTTTCATGAGCTGAGCCATCCACCACCATCGGCGGGTAATATAGGCAACTCTTTTTTTCCCTTTGATAATGCGCTTGTAAATGTCCAATGCTGCACCTTCAGCTGTCTCCAACATCGGCATACTTTTGTTGCCTGCTGTCATGGGTGTTTTGACAAAGCCTGGTCGGGCATCACAAACCGTAATATTGCGCTTTCGTTTTACGGAATCATGGTGTAGGCCTTCCATATAACTACTCAAAAAGGCTTTGGAGGCATTATAAACAGGCAATTGGCGCATACCCCGTACAGACGCGACAGAAGAGATGCCTACTATATGCCCACTTCCTTTTTCTGAGAAATAGTGATAGGCATAATTCCCGAGGGCAGTGATTCCATAGATATTTGTGAGAATGACACTCTTTTCTCCTTCCCATGATTTATCCCCTCCTACACCTGAGTTGAGGATAATGAGATCCATTCCACCCATTTCATTAATGAGCTCTGCCAATTTTGCGCGCGCATCATCCGCTTGTTGGATGTCCATAGCCTTAACATAAGAAGGATTGGGTAAGGAGGCTTGTAGCTCCTTTAGCTTACCTTCTCGTCTGGCAGTTAAGCCTACTTCATAGCCTTCTTTAGATAGGACAATGGCAAGCTCTCGACCAATTCCTGAACTTGCGCCTATAACGATTGCTTTCTTGCTCATGAGATTAGAGAATTAGGAGGAATTCCTTAGTAAAGATACAAAGAATTCCCCTCAATTTGAAACCGCATAAGCTGATTCGCCTAATGGAACAATCATTAAGACTTGTCAATCAAGGCATCTATCGAATATTTGCCCGATCCTAAAAAGAAGAGGGCTAATACAGGTATGAGATATAACAATGCAAATTCCTTGCTTCCACTACCTTCGGCTGCGTTCATCTGGAACCAAGCATCGTTTACATGCACAACAAAGGCCGCAATAAACATGGTAATGGCCAAAGGAATACTTGCTAATCGTGTCTTTAAGCCGAGGATAATGAGGATGGCACAGAAGAATTCGGCGAATACGGCTAGGCCAAGGTTTACAGAAGCAGGTAGCCCAAAGTATTCGACGAACCGAATTTCGCCCCCTGCCATAAGCTTCTGGAATTTCCCAAGGCCATGGCCGAATAACATCAAACCGCCTATACCGACTCGCAAAAGAAGAGCGGCAATATCTGTTGAGAGAGGATTGCGAGAGAGTAGGAGCTTACGCATAAGAGTGGAGTATTTAGAGTTGTTTAATGGCTTCTAAAGTGTAGTCAATCATGGTATCATCAATGTCTAGGTGGGTCACCATCCGAACATAATTGGCTCCGAATGGAAACATATGGATGTCTTTTTGAGCCATTTGATGAATAAATTCGGTATTGTCCATATACTTTGTATCAGGCTCAAATATGAGAATATTCGTCTCAATAGGCATGACTGAAGCAATTTTCGGATGTTGGGCTAGCGCATCTCCTAATATTTTCGCTCGTTTATGGTCATCCGCCAATCGTTCCACATGATGTTCTAAAGCGTATAGCCCTGCGGCAGCCAAGTAACCTGCTTGCCGCATCCCTCCCCCAAACATCTTCCGAATTCGTAGGGCTTGCCAATAGTATTCTTCCTTCATCAACAAAACTGTCCCAACGGGAGCTCCTAAACCTTTGGACAAGCAAAGAGAAATCGTCTCAAATTTCTTTCCATATTCTTTCGGGTCTTGATGAGTCGCAATGAGTGCATTACAAAGTCGAGCTCCATCAAGGTGCAATTTCAGACTATGTTTTTGGCATACTTCCACAATTTCGTCTATCCATTCCATAGGGTAGCAGCTACCTCCTCCTTTGTTAGCAGTGTTCTCCAAGGAAACGAGACGGGTTTCAGGTTGATGGATGTCACGAGGGTTGATATTGGCTTCTACTTCATCTGCTCGAATTCTCCCTCGATCTCCCTCTAAAATACGGGTGGTAATCCCCGAATGGGTAGCACTCCCTCCGCCTTCATACAGATAGATATGGGCATATTTATGACAAATAACTTGGTCTTGAGGACGTGTTAATAACCGAATCGCGATTTGATTGGCCATTGTACCCGAGGGGCAAAACATGCCTACATCCATCCCAAACATCTCCGCGGCTTTTTGTTGGAGGGCATTAATCGTTGGATCTTCATTGAAGATGTCATCTCCTACTTCTGCAGCCATCATGGCCGAAAGCATTTCTGGGGTAGGTTTGGTAACTGTGTCGCTTCTATAGTCTACTCGCATTTGTGTGTGGGTTTATGATTGCACTAGCAAATTAAGGGGATTTAAAGGATTTTGAAACGAATTGATGGATAGAATTAGGTGAATTCGCCTATTCCCTTATAAAAAGGATTTTTTGAAAAAAAATGTAAGTTTCTTCTGACATTCTTTAAACCTACGCATCATAGTAGTAGAAAGAGAGAGTGAAATAATCCTTTTAACAACCAAGATTACTATTGGACTGAACAAAATAGTAAATAATGAAATAGGCTTTAAATAAATTGCTTAACGAGATTACGCGCAATTCCTTATTATTTTACAGTCCTTAGTAAGCGCAGGCTTTAGGCGGCCTGCGCTTCTTTTTTGCCTCCAAGCTAACAGAATATATATTAGAACATAAAGCTCGGACTTATACGTAGATAAGTCCGAGCTTTACACATAATACAAGTGTATATTTATTTTACCTGATTTGGTAATTGGGGCCGTGAGTGATAATCCGATCTCCTTGTTTGTAAGGGATAATCCAAGCGTCTTTCAGGTTTGCATTGCCTACAAGGAACTTCTTGAACTTCTTGGCATCCTCCATGGTGCTAAAGTAGCCAAAAACGAATCGGTTTACTCCATCTTTCTTCTCTTCTACATCCATAATCGGAACATTCTCCTTGATATACTCTGTATATTCTTTGTTCTCATCATTGGCACCAATCTGAATGCGGTAAACAAAGCCATCGCGAGATTTTGCCAATGCCCTTGCTTCTGGATCTTTGCTTTCTAGGCGGAGGATGAGAGAATCTTTCAGGGCTGACTGGTCTTCCAGTTCTGTAATAGTTGAAGTGAGCTTACTGACTTCTGCTTCAAGTTCGGCTATGCGCGAATTTAGGCTTGATTTCTCCCCTTCGAATTCGTCATTCGTAATCATCAAAGAGTCTACCATGAGTTCAGCATTCGCTTTTACCTTTTTAAAACGCTTAAAACTATCTAGGTCTTTTTCGAATGCATCTAATTCGGCGATCAAGTCTTTCTTTTCTTGAATGATTGCTTCTTTTTCGGCTTCTATTTGCTTTTCATGTGCTCGCTCTTTCTTGAGAAGCTCGCGTTCCTTCTTTCGAAGCTTTTTCCGCTCATCTGCAATTTCCTGCTTCTTTTGTTCAAGTTTGGCTTTTAAGGCTTCTTCCTCTTCTTTCGATAGCTTTTGGGCAGACGTGGGTAATGAGGTTAGGGTAATACAAAGTAGTAGTAATAAAGATACGTATTTCATACAATGGGTTTATCGTTGGTTGCTCTATTTGGTTTAACGTAAAAATGGAGGGGATGTACCTTTGAAGGAGAAAAGCGAAGGCTTGGTTGGAATATAGAGGAGTTGGGGGTATATTGAAGGGCTAAGAAATTGCCAATTATGCTATATCAATTATTGTTTAGTGGGGCTGTATTTGGATTACTAGGGTGGATTGTATACCGACGGGCTACCAAGAAACAAAGACTTCGTGCAGAGCTGAGGAAGGTACCATTTCCTACTGCTTGGGAAAAAATATTGCAAGAGAGAGTCGGCTTTTTTCATTCTCTTTCAGAAGATGACAAGGAGATCTTTCGTAAGCGGGTACAATTTTTCCTCGCTGAAGTACGAATAACAGGAATCAAGACAGAGGTAGATGATGTAACAAAGATACTGGTTGCTGCAAGTGCTATCATCCCAATCTTTGGATATCCCGACTGGGAACATCGAAACTTGGGTGAAGTCCTTATCTTCCCTGGGCATCTAAACAATCCTTTCGCAGAAAAAGGCGAAAAGCAAGAAGGATATATATTAGGACAAGTAGCTTCCTTCCAAAATGATCATATCATGCGACTCTCGAAGCCTTCTCTGTTTAAGGGATTCCAAAGCATGGGTGATAGACGGAATGTGGGAATACATGAGTTTGCACATATTATTGATGCGGCAGATGGGGTAATTGATGGCATTCCCTCTTCTTATATGTCAAAGGATTTGGTGCATGCTTGGACAGATTTGATGTATAAGGAGATGAAAGATATTGCAAAACGCAAGTCTACAATTCGGGCGTATGGGGCAACAAATGAGGCGGAATTCTTTGCTGTAACAACAGAATATTTCTTTGAAAATCCTGACCTCCTTAAACGAAAGCATCCCAAATTGTACGAGCTATTATCAGAGACCTTTAAGCAGAATCCGAAACATACATTCTTAGGAATTGATTTCGATCAAGTGCTACATCCCAATGGATATAGAGTCGGCCGCAATAGTCCATGTCCTTGTGGGAGCAAAAAGAAGTATAAGCGTTGTTGTTTACAGAGAAATCGCTAAGTCTTTGCAAGAAAGACTTAGCGTTAATAGTTGCTATAAAGGAAAAAGGGGATGTGTCATGCGGATCCTACTTCGCTAAACATTAACGAGAACTAATCATGCCTGAGTAGTTTTGGAGGATATCTAGCATTCTTTGGACATCCTCATCTCGTGGGGAAGGAAATCGTCTTTTTACATCTCCAATGGCAATTTGCACCTCATCAAGCGCTTGTTGAGGATGTCCCTTATGATGCTTCTCAGCCATCGTTTTAAGGGTTTGTGCCATATGCGCAATCCAGTAGTTTTTCTCAATATCACGGTTGTTAATATGCTCGGAAGCATAGGGCGAAAGGGAGACAGATTTCGTATCACTAATTGTCTGATTGCGTTTGCGTGTGATGTCATAGTAGCGAACAGTTGCTGTTGCATCAAAGGATCCTCTGTCGTAGTTCGCAGGAACTCGAAACTTAATAAGTACCACTTGAGTGAGTCCCGCATTCATCCGCTTTAGTTTTAACTTGATCTTATTTCCCTCAAATCGCGGTTGGTAGCCGTATACTTCTTCTAGTTGAAGTTTGGAATCGAAAGCAATTTCTAGTTCCGCTTCTTTTGCAATAGGGGCAAGTAGGCTTTCTGCTTCATCAATGAATACTTTTTGGATATCAGAGGCATCATTAATAAAGTGGAGGGCTGTTCGTTCACTTTGCGTCATTTGGCGAGAAAGCTGGTAGTTAAAGTCGGTTCCTACCCCTATTAATACGAAATCAATGCCGTCTTCAAGGTTGTTTTGATGTGAGCTTCGAATGATTTCTTCAGGATCTACTACTCCTGTGTTTGTGATAGCATCTGTCAAGATGATGATGCGGTTGGTATATCGTTGATTATAATTCTTTTGAACTTCTTTGTATCCTGTAATAATTCCATCGTTCATATTCGTTGATCCCCCTGGGTAGATTCCTTCAATGGCTTGTTTGATAATTGAGGGATTCTTGACTTGTCTGGCAGATAGAATGGTTTCGATGGTATGGTCAAATGCAATAATAGACAAGATATCTTTAGGACGGAGTTTATCAGCAAAAGCCTTTAGAGCATCTTTGGTTTTCTCCATTTTCTCTCCCGACATTGAGCCGCTTTTGTCAATGACCAAGGATACATTGAGGGGAGCAGCATCCGACATGTCCGTCATTTGCAAAGTGGTTAATCCTACTTGCAATATAGCTTCTGAGCCAGGCCGAATATTGCTACTTCCCCATTCAGTTGATACACATATGGATGCGTTTCCAGAGGGCAAAGGAAGATTATGTCTATGAAAGTTCATATATTCTTCCACTACAATCTCATCTGCTGCGGGTATTCGGTATCGGTTGTGATTTTGTTGGCTCATTGACATGGAGGCAGATGAGTACCCTAACTGAGCGAAACTGAAAACAGGGAATAAAAGGATAAGGATGCTGAAAAAATGTTTCATGATGGAATTGCTTATATCTTGTTGATGAAGAGTAATAAAGAAATTAGGATAGAACATAGTATTCCCAGCCCTCTTTTCAGAGGGGATTATTGGGGCAGTAGTATGCGTTATTTTGCTATCTTGTGGGGAGTGGCTTTATCTCACCATTAGGAGTAACGAGGTAGTATTCCTTCTGAAGTTTGACCTTCTCCTTAGGCTTTGCCAAATCGTCTAGAACAAACTTTACCGTTATAGAATAAGAATATTGGACGGCAGGGTTCGTGAATTCTGGATTGACGACAATGTCATAGTTTTCGTAAGGAACTTTGTTGTAGAATGCTGTTACAGGTTTACGAATCTGTTTTACATCTGCATTCTTCTTGGCATCTAGAGAGGCACTGCAAAAAGCTTGGTAACTCACATAGCGGTCGGGTGGATAGGCAACAGCACGGTCTTCTGCGAAGGTTCGATACGCACTGTCAAGATTGATTCCTAATTGTTTGGCAGAACTAACCTTGTTATTGACCTGTTGAATCGCTTTCTGCCGGAGTTCTTCATAAATTTTATCGGGATCTTTCACGAAATGCTCAACCGTAACGAGGTCATATATTTGTTGTTTAGCCGCCGCCGAGATAATTTGGGTGAGAATCTTCGAATCCTTAAACTTAACATGAAGGTTTTGTTGCACCTCAAACCCTTTCGGTACTTCTTGATAATTTTTACCAAATAGCTTCTTCTCTGTTTGGTATTCGAAGATGGGTACGAATGATACCATATCTAAGAAGATATCTTCTTTGGGAATACCCAACTGATTGGCTGCAGCAACAAAGTTGTTGTATCGTTCATTGAGTAATTGATCGGCTTCTTCTGCCGTTTGTGCCAATTGCACCAGCCCGAATATGGCCAGATAACTATCAGCTTTTTTGTTGTATAAAGCATTGACCTTAAATACAAGTATCTTATCTGTATTTGGGTTGAAACTGCTTGTATTCAAATAGGCTTCGGTAAGAGCCTTTTTGTCATCGCTATTGTATTGATTGAGTGCCTCGTAAGTATTATTTCCTGCGAGTTTTGCGTAATTGCCTTTGCTTCTATTGTAATTTCCTTTCTCTTGAGCAGAGAGAGAAGTAGAAATGACGATAAGTAAACAAAGGGATAGAAGATAATGTGAAATGATTTTCATGTGATATTGGACTACAAGTTTAGGGATAAATAGTTGTTGTGGATTGTGCGATTGACAATTCAAAAGTATAATACGGGATTATTTTTACAAGGAAAAATGCTTGTAAAACGTTTGTAAAAGGATTGCAAAAGGAAAAACGATATTTTCCACATAGAATTGGGCGTAAATTGAGTAGATTAGGGCTATGGATAGGAGCGAATTGACATACTTTCAGATATTGAAGGCTCGAATGACCAAAGTGTATCAAAGCCGATACCCACATTATACCAAGACAATTAATGAGATGCGGGGGCAAGATATCGTGAACTTTCAAGAGGATCTGGCTGACAAGGTTCAAGGTCGAGTGAGTTCGAAATGGTTTTATACACATATTAGGCCTAGTACCAATGAGAAATTGCCAAGGGTAGACATGCTTAATATGCTAAGTCAATATGTAGGGTATAAAGACTGGAGCGATTTTATCTATCGGGTAGAACAAGAACAATTGGTGGTTGTGGGTAGCCAACAAGCGGTTGGACAGGCAACAGAACGTGTCCAAACGAAGGTTTTAGAGAATGATAGCAAGGAGGAGACTTCAGAGCAAAGTCAGATTCCGCAAGAAAAAGCACAGCCTCTTGATGGGAGAAAGACCTCGCCTTGGGCTTGGCTATTCGGGTGGATTGGAGTCGCGGTTATTGTATTGATGGGGAGCTGGTTGTTAAGTGGGGTATTGATGAAACAGGAACCTCCTATATATAGATTCTGTTTCGTTAATGCCGATACAGAGCATGCAATCGCCGATATCCCTATTGAAATTCTGTTGCTGAAGGAAGGAGAATCTCCGATGTGGCAGCAATGTAATGACGACGGTTGCTTTGAATTTAAGTCGAATGACAGGCAGGTGCGATTTGCAGTCAGGGCTCGCTACTTCAAATTAGACACCTTGACCCGTGTATTGAACCAGCAAGCCGATACCGAATACGTGAAACTTCGAACAGATGACTATGCGCTCATGATTCATATCTTTTCGAATGCACGTTTAGAGGATTGGGAGAAGAGACGTACGCAATTGGACAAAATGATTGCGGATGACGCTCAGATTTTCCAAGTGTATAAGAATACCAATTTAGGTATGGAGATGTATAATAAAGAGGATTTTATCAATAAATTGACTATGCCCATTAAGAGCCTTGGGGCAATTGAAGTATTGGAGACCGTATACAATACAGATGGGCAAATTAGAGAAATGCGCTTCACGCAAAATCCATAAGGCATGCGACAACTTATTGTATTGATTATATATATTGGTTTGGGTTCAGGTTTGGGACTTGCACAAACTGCTGTGCCCGCCCCTCAAAAAACGAACCCGAAAGACGAAAACATTAACCTAAAGGCGCAAAGCTACTCTGAGCATTTGAACGATTTGCGGAATCGATTTCAGGCCAATCAGGTCTCGCCTGAGGAGACGGAACGTTTCACTGTTAGAGGTATACAGAAGGTGGAGGACTTTGCGGACTATATCGGCATCATTGGGAACTCTAGTTATGATGATGCACTCCGTAAGCAGGCTGCGTCAATGCTAGAGAATTTATTTGTGGACGATGAGAGGGAAATCGAGTTTCCTTTTCGATTGGGCAAAAGCCGAAGAGGAAAAGGCGAAGATACCTACAGTGTTTCTTCCTTTGTGAATGCCCTACTGAAGGTGGAAAGAGGGAAAGTCAAGGTGAGCATCCGAAACATAGAAGTTGATAAGCCGTTGAAATGGAAGCAGAATCCTGAAACCCTTATGGGAGCCTATGAAGGAGTACTTTATTGTGAATTGGTTACGGAGGTAGATATGGCGGGGAGTCGATCTACTGTTAGGGTGGTAAAACAACGAATCAATCTTCGGTTGGAGAAGCGCACGAAGCGATTTGGAGACATGGAGCAGAAGGTTTGGGAAGTACTTTTGGGCGATATGGAATAATTTATAAGTATTTAGGGTGATCCCTTGGACTTTTGCCCGACTATACTCATATTCAGATAGAATATTTTAGCATTGAATATTTATGGACGGAAACTGGAAATACGAGAATAATCGTTTAGTCATAGAGGCGGATCGCCAACCCTCGGGATGCGTATTGGTAGGCGTCAGCACGCTTGGGGTAATCATGGTATTTGGGATGTGTGTGTATCTATTTCTCGAATGGTATGGCGGAACCCTAATCTTTAAGAATACCTTTTATGCTACTGTAGCTGGAGCCTTTGGGGGGATTGCCATTATTTCAGGGATTGTGAATATGGAATCTAATCATAGAGACATCGTTGAGTTTGATAAAGAGCGGAAAGATATGATGTTTTATAAGACAGGGTTTGAGGGAGAGTATCATATGAGTTGGGGCAGTTTTTCTCATATTAGGGCTACGAAAGGAAGTAGTGGGGGCTCATCAGATACATCTGTGCCCATATATATAGTGGGCTTGGTGAAAAAAGATGGAAGTTATTTTTGGTTGGATTCTACCCGACATCTTTCAGTGTTTAGAGAAGAACTTTCACGCTTTGCTAAGTATATGGATTTGCCTGTGGTGGACAAGGCCTCTTTAGGGGTTCGGGATGATAGTGGAACTGTATACGAAAAGCAGTTCGAAGAGAAAGTGTCTAAGCCTTCAGCCTTTGTCGAGATTTTTGAGGAAGATGGGGCAAAGGTGGTTCGATTAAAGGAGAAAGAATCTCTCTTAAAACAAATAACCTATTTCTTAGCCGCATATATATTTGCAGGAATTCCTGGGGTAATTCTCCTTGATTTGGTACAAGCAGAAGGCATTGGAGGAATTGTATTTGGAGGTGGTTTCCTTTTTATTTTCATTTTGGTTATAGCGATATTCTTCATCATTTCTTTTAGAAAGTATGAGATTCGGCTGTTTAAGGATAAGATGGTTGTATACTTGGATTTCCCAACACCCAATCTTCAACGGTTATTAGGACAATCGGTTGTCATTCCTAAGGAGCATATTCGATATGTGCGGGTAAACCGATTGAATGATGGTCATTTTTGGTTGTCTCTGGCATTGTCTGAACGTCCCAAATTAAAGTATGGAACATGGCTGGTAGATTTAGGAATCTTTAGTCGAAAAAGTGCGAGGTTGAGTTATGGAGAGAACCTAGTTGGATTGTGGGAGATGCAAAACAATGTGACGCCCGATAAAGGAGCTGACTTTGCCGACTTGCGTTATGTGGAGAAGATTATTGAAGATCATTTCCAACTAAAAGAGGTTCCTATTAGTTGGAAGGGAAAGTAGGATTTCATTATGGAAACAAAACGAGTCGTTATTTTTGATGGAGTATGTAACTTTTGCAATGCATCTGTGAACTTCATCATGGATCGCGATAATAATAAACAACTGATGTTTGCTGCGAACCAATCGGAAGCGGGTCGTACAATATTGATGGATGCGGGGATGGGGGATGAGGAGGTCGATACGGTCTTTCTCTATGATGAGGGAAAGTTGTATATGCGGTCTGAAGCCGTTTTGCGGATTGCGCGTTACTTAGGAGGGGGATGGCCTTTATTGTATGGGTTTATGATTGTGCCACGTTTTATTCGGGATGGGGTGTATAAATGGATTGCACGGAACCGATACAAATGGTTTGGAAAACAAGAATCCTGTCGATTGCCTACTCCAGCAGAACGGGCTCGTTTTCTGGCATAATGATTTTGACAAAAATGTAGGGCTAAAACATAAAAAAAACGGATATGGTGCGTCGTTCCATATCCGTTTGTTCGTATAGTGATATATCGAACTTACTAACATCCAATATGCGTCATTACCTTTTACTTAGGGATAGTACTTTGTTCTTTTCGGTTTGGTTGTATCAGTTAGGGTAATACAAACATAGGTTTCGTAGCTTGATAATCTTCATGTTCATGGGTTGCTAAGTGGGTTGTTTCGTTAATATGAAAGCTATTTTCTTGAGTCATTTTTGTGTCGATGTTATTGGTAAGTATACTACCAGAAGACATCGTAAGTGTGGTGATCATGGCGGCTAAGGCAAACAAGGCGGCGATCGATATTTTTATTTTCTTGGTTGATAGCATAGCAATTCTTTATTAGTATGTTTCTTTTTGGTTACACTAATAGGATTGCAAAAGCTGAACCAGCACAGATGCCAAAAGCATGGATATGAACAAGCGTGTAGGTTGGGTGGATATTCGTGCGTACTTATTGGGTATTGGGCTTTATTGGTGTATCTTTCCGTGTCTATTTGAAGGAAATGTGTACAAAAAAGCTGCAAATTATGGCAAAAACGAAGTTTTGTTCGTGGTGCGGGACAGAATTGGTACGGGGGGAACGTGGAGGGGTAGAACGGATTTTATGCCCCGCGGATGGTTGTGGGTATGTATATTGGAACAATCCTCTGCCTGTAGTGGCTGGGATAGTCGAGTATGAGGGGGAGGTTATCCTGACCCAGAATAAGGGTTGGCCGAAGCATTGGTTTGGAGTGGTTACGGGTTTCCTAGAGCGGAAAGAGCTTCCTGAGAGCGGAATACTAAGAGAATTAAAAGAGGAATTGGGATTGGAGGGAGAGGTGGTTGAGTTCATTGGGGTTTATCCATTCCTCGAAAGAAACGAACTCATAATTGCCTATCATGTACGTGCGTGGGGGGAGATTGTATTGGGGGAAGAATTGGCTGCTTACAAACGAGTACCTATAGATAAGCTAAAGCCGTGGCCATTTGCCACAGGCTTGGCTGTAAAGGATTGGTTGGCAAAGCGCAGGTCATAGGACGGCTAACAAAGAGAAGGCAGTGGATCGAGGGCAATAGCGCGATAAGCCTTCCTATGCTATTGCGCTTCAATTAAGAACTTCGCAAGGATACTATCTTCGAATAGCGTTCTACCGATAGGCTGAGAGCTATCCGCATCAGGAACATTCAATGCAAATAGATTCGAATCTGTGATAACGCGCAGCGGATTGGACTTATCCTCCTTTTCCTGCACACGCTCAACGTATTGCTCCGCTTTCTCTACCACGACAGGATCAACATCCTCTACAGGGACAATAGAAAAGGTGGAATCATTGGTTGGCGTGATATACACAATATGGGGTTTGGGCTTGGAGATGCTCAAAGGAGTGAGTGTATATGCCACGAGTATCAGCAAGAGAGCTGCAATTGCAGGCTGATAGAGGGGAATCTGGTAGGAGAAAACTTGCTCAAGCTTAGCGAACCAATGGGTTCGCTTTTTTTGTTTTGCGAGGAGGGCGTGCAAACTCGCTTTCGTTTGAGGACGTGGAATGAGTTCCTTCTCTGTACGGAAGTGAGATTGTGTTTTTTGGGTGAGGAGGAATAAAGATTCATACTCCTGCTGCGTCATTTGCATCAATACTGCTTGCTTTTCCATGGGAGAAAGCGCTGTGAAAGGTTTATTGTTGAGCAATTGCTCGATATATGTATTGGGATTATTGGAATGCATGGTATTACTGAATGGATTTTACTGAATCGGATTAAATGCTTGTAGACGGATTGCGAGTTTTTTGAGGGCGTAGAAAATCCTCGATTTTACGGTGCCTTCTGAGCAATCAAGGATGAGGGCAATTTCTTTAATGGATAGCTCTTGTTGGTATCTTAGGAGGAATACGGTCTTATGTTTTTCAGTGAGTTGATTGATGGCATTCGGAAGTTGGATGTTGAAGGATTGCATGTCCAGGGCTTTTAGGCAATCATAGGTTTCGGCGGTGAGGTCGGGTGTGCCATCAAGTTGGACCTGGGAGCCTCGAACGGCATTTCGGCGATACTCGTTCTTGCACATATTCGCGGCGAGGGTGTAGAGCCAAGTAGAGAATCTTTTCTTAGGGTCATATAAGTGGGCTTTCTCAATGATTTTGACGAATAGGTCTTGGAGGAAGTCTTGCGCTTTGTTCTCATCCTTGTTGAGCATCTTATGGAAATACCTGAGCATCTTTGAGCTATACCTTGTATAGATCTCATCGAATGCTCGGGTATTGCCATTTTGGATAAGTGGCATCAATTCTTCGTCCTTTTTGGACTTATATGATGAGCGAAACCAATTCATGTAGGTATGCCTATCCTTTTATGAGTTGTTCTACGTCTCGTTCCTTACCTTGTCGCTTAGCGATGGTTCGGAGGAGACTCTCCATTTTATTCTGACGAGTCTTATCTTTGTTTTGTTTATAGATTCCGTGGAGGTGGGCGAATATGGGGATATAGTTCAGGTTCATATAATCGGTAATGTCTTGGCTGATGTCATGCGTGAGGGGCTGACGGATATAGTCTGTAAGGAAATCCCGCTCAACGAGTTGCTGCATCTCTGCAAGGTTGTCGAATCGTTTGGTACTGTAGAGAGATGCGAGTCCCGTCATGAACAGCTGCTTAGAGTAGGCTTCTGTTGTACGCTTGCTAACGCTTAGGGCAAAGTATACAGGTCTTTTGCCCGTTTGGGCATCGACTATATGCTTTACAAGGGTAGCTTGGTACTTACTAAAGTCTTCTGGAGGTGTAAACTCAGGGATATTGAGCTTGGCGAATATATGCTTACGGTAGTCAGGATCAAATAGAAGGCTAGTGTTGAGTACTTGGACATCCGTTCTGATGTTTTGGGCATCTTGAAGCAGCCAAAGCGGGAAGGTATCATTGTCGCCTTGGGTGAAAAGAATCGCATTCTTGCGGGTGCTCATCAACACATTATAGTTATAAGACATAAGGCTAGGAGAAATATCATGGGTCTGATGCCACTTCTTGGAGAAAGTTTTGCGTTTGGCTTCATCTCCTGTGAGTTCGTAGTAGACAACAAAATCCTTATAGGCTTCATGTCGAGATGGATCAATTTTATAGGCCTTCTGTAGGTGTTTGAAGAGGCTTTTGTCGTTTCCGCCATTCCACCATTTGATGAAGTGAAATTCAAAGGAGTTAGGGAGATTCTTTTCTATATCAGAGACGATATCATCTAAATCTCGTAGGTGCTTAGGTTTCGGACTTTGGTCTTTGGTACAGAGAATCTTTTCCATACGATTGGCCGTGTAGTAGTAGAGCCAAGCGTCTCCATTCTTGGGATTCTTTTGGAGGCGTTCATTCCAGAGTTTGGCTTGCTGCACATACCATTCATAGGGCTTCTTTTGCTTTACGATGGAATATACTTTTTGAGGCGTTTGTTGGGCGAAAGTTGTTGGGATACAGAATAAAAGGATAATTAAGCAGATAAAGAGATTTTTCATGAGATTTTCTTTTGTTTGATAGGGTATACACCTTTTCTGGGGGGAGGTTCATTGTTTGGTGGAAAAAGTTTAAAGATATTTTGTGGGGGTGTTTTGGGTGTTTTCATGCTATTTGGAATTTGGTTGAAGGGTTCGATGGGTTTGGGGTTATTTGTGCGAAAGGATTGCCCTTCACTAATAAGATCCCGAAAGGGTCGATTTTGTGCAGAAAAAAGGGGGCGATGTAAGGAAATAGTTGTTTTTGTGAATTGAGTGGTTGGAGGGATTGGGGTGCGGTTTGAGAGTTAGTAAGCTGATTGTGAGGTTTTCATGGGTTGGTTTGAGGGTTTGGTGGGGAGGTTTGGAAGGGGGATTGGGCGGTTTGAGGATGGGCAGGAGTGGCTTGTAAGTGGGATAGGGAATGTAAGATATTGGGGTGTTCGGTCTGAAAGTTGGGTGTTTTGGTGTGATTTTGAGCTGGTGCGAAGTAAAAATGGGGGTGCGAGCTTTGCAAGTAAGCCTGTGAACTGGTGAAATTTGAAAGTCCTGCTAAGAAATGGGCGTGCGAAGTCTGAAAGTGAGGTGCGCAATTGGGGAAGTCGGCGTTTCCGCGGTGATTTTTGGGTGTTTGAGTTGGAAAGGAGGCTTGCTGGATTTGGTTTTAAGGTGTTGTTGTCTTGAAGGTTTGCTTGAGTGGTTTGGAAGTAGGGTGTTTTCCTTGAGAAGGAGGGTTGAGGCTTTTGTAAGGAGAGATTTTGGGTTGAAAAGTAGGCTTGTGTGGGGTTGAAGGAGGGTGGAGCGGCTTGGAAGGAGGCTTGCGAAGTTTGTAAGTGGTCATGCGAAGTTTGAAAGTTTGCTTGCGAGATTGGTAAGGAGGCTTGCGAGGTTTGTAAGGAGGGGTGTGAAAAATGTGGATAACTTTGGGAAGTTGGGGAGGGAGTGGGTAGATTAATGGATTAGCCTTGTTTGTTTCTCAAGCAACTCATTCCACAACAGGATTGACTTTGCTTTGTTTTTAACACATATTAGCTCGATATTCAGCATAAAGATAGACTACAAATGGATTGGGCGTACATCAAGGCATTATATAAAATTGAATGTGCTTATAGGACAGGAGCAATAGAGTTGGATTTGAGTGAAAATCAACTGAGTAGTTTGCCGCCTGAAATAGGGAAGCTACAAAAACTGACAAAACTGAATTTGAGGGCTAATCGACTGAGTAGTTTGCCCTCTGAAATCGGAAAGCTACAAAACCTGACTGAGCTGTCTTTAAGTTCAAATCAGCTGCGTAGTTTGCCGCCTGAAATAGGAAACCTATTAAACCTTAATACGCTGTATTTGGGTAATAACCAGCTGCGTAGTTTGCCGAAGGAAATAGGAAGCCTACTAAACCTGACTTGGATGGATTTGGGTTATAACCAGTTGCGTAGTTTGCCCCCTGAAATAGAAAACCTACTAAACTTAACTTGGCTGGATTTGAGTTATAATCAGTTCAGTAGTTTGTCACCTGAAATAGGAGACTTACAAAAACTGACGAAGCTGTATTTGATTGATAATCAATTGAGTAGTTTACCGCCTGAAATAGGAAACCTACTAAACCTGACTTACTTGGATCTGAGTTATAATCAGCTCAGTAGTTTGCCGCCTGAAATAGGAAACCTACTAAACCTGACTTACTTGGATTTGAATTATAATCAGTTCAGTGGTTTGCCGAAGGAACTAGGACAGCTACTAAACCTGACTGCCCTAGTTTTGAGTTGTAATTGGTTTAGTAGTTTTCCGAAGGAAATAGGACAGTTACTAAACCTGACTTCCCTAGATTTGAGCCAGAACCAGCTGCGTAGTTTGCCGAAGGAAATAGGACAGCTGCAAAACCTAACTTTGCTGATTTTGAGTTATACTCAGCTCAGTAGTTTACCGCCTGAAATAGGAAACCTAATAAACCTGACTTACCTGACTTTGATGGATAATAAGCTGAGTAGTTTGCCGCCTGAAATAGGACAGCTACTAAACCTGATTGACCTGAATTTGAGTTGTAATCAGCTCAGTAGTTTGCCGCCTGAAATAGGACAGCTACTAAACCTGACTAACCTGAATTTGAGTTGTAATCAGCTCAGTAGTTTGCCGAAGGAAATCAAATACCTTAAGAATTTAGAGAGTAATCAAAAGGAATATGATTGGCAGGGAGGTCTTCCGCTTCACGGAAACAAATTTGAATGTCCTGAGGAGGTGTATAGGCTTCCCCCTCAAGAACTTATAGCGTATATACTTGATAGGTGAAAGTTCTAAATGCTTCCTGTCCATGAAGTGAAAGTCATTATTTAGTGTGTTTACAAGAGGGATGAATCTTTAAAAGGGCTTGCTATAAGCTTTTTGAGGCAGTTCGGGTAAGAATCAGATGGATAAAAAAGATCGTCGGGTAGGGTACTATATCTGTATGTTCCTTATTAAAATCATTTCACAACAGGTTTGACTTTCCTTTGTTTTTAATACATATTATCTCCCTTCAGTATAAAGAGAAGCTACAAATGGACCAGGCATATAAAAGGGCATTAAAAAAAATTGAACAGGCTTATAAAACGGGGGCAAAAAGGCTGGATTTGAGTGGTTATCATCTCATTAGTTTGCCTCCTGAAATAGGAAAGTTAAAAAATCTGGAAGAGCTGTCTTTGAGTTCCAATCAGCTGAGTAGTTTGCCCCCTGAAATAGGAAAGCTACAAAAACTGACTTCGCTGAATTTGAGTTCCAATCAGTTGAGGAGTTTGCCCAATGAAATAGGTAAGCTACAAAAACTGACAGTGCTGAATTTGAGTAACAATTGGCTGAGTAGTTTGCCCCCTGAAATAGCAAAGCTACAAAAACTGACAGTGCTGAATTTGAGTTACAATTGGCTGAGGAGTTTGCCCCCTGAAATTGGAAAGCTACAAAACCTGACTACACTGTCTTTGAGTTCCAATCAGCTGAGGAGTTTGCCCCCTGAAATTGGAAAGCTACAAAACCTGACTAAGCTGGATTTGTATAAAAATCAGCTGAGTAATTTGCCCCCTGAAATAGTCAAGCTACAAAACCTGACTACGCTGTCCTCGAGTTCCAATCAGCTGAGTAGTTTGCCCCCTGAAATAGGAAAACTACAAAACCTGACTAAGCTGGATTTGAGTTCCAATCAGCTGAGTAGTTTGCCCCCTGAAATAGGAAAACTACAAAACCTGACAGAGCTGTCTTTGAGTTTCAATCAGCTGAGTAGTTTGCCCCCTGAAATAGGAAACTTACAAAACCTGACTAAGCTGAATTTGAGTTCCAATCAGCTGAGTAGTTTGCCCCCTGAAATTGGAAACCTACAAAAACTGATTAAGCTGGGTTTGTATAAAAATCAGCTGAGTAGTTTGCCCCCTGAAATAGTCAAACTACAAAACCTGACTGAGCTGGATTTGATTTGGAATAAATTCAATTTACCTACAGAAATATCCAACAAGTCTCCTCAAAAACGGATTCACTACATCCTTGATTGGCAAAAAGGTAAGGAACAATCCATTCACGAAGCCAAGGTTATCTTTATAGGAACAGGCGAAGTAGGCAAGACCTCCCTTATCAATATGCTTACAAAGGGGCATTACAATAAAGATGAGTTAAAAACAGAAGGAATAGATATCACTGATTGGCAGATAAAAAGGAGGAAAGATAAGATTAGGTTACACCTATGGGATTTTGGTGGACAAGAAATTATGCATGCTACCCATAAGTTCTTTATGACCAAACGCTCACTCTATTTACTGGTTACCAATCCTAGAACAGAAGATCGATATGGAGAAACGGATATTGACTATTGGATGAAGCTGATTCAGTCTTATGCGGGGGAGGGGGTTCCTGTGATTGTGGTGATTAATAAATGTGAGAATCATACCCTTGATTTAGGGAAAGGGAGTTTGCAAGATCGGTATCCGCAGATTAAAGCCTTTATTGATACCTCTTGTGCAAAGCGTATTGGCATCAAAGAACTAAAACAAGCCATTAAAGAAGTCATTAATACCCTACCTCATATAGATGATACCCTTCCGAAGTCGTATTTTGACATTAAAGAACAACTAGAAAATGACAACCGAGACCATATATCCTATCATACCTACAAAACACTCTGTAAGAAGGTAGATGGGAATTTTCAAACGTTGAGTATGAAGATTCTCATTGAACTTTTGCATGACCTTGGGATTATGCTCAACTTTCGGGACAAGGAAGAAGGGGAAGAGATTTCTGAGACACAGGTATTGAATCCTGCTTGGATTACCAAAGGGGTATATGCGATTATTAATGCTGCGAAGTTGATTCATCAGAAGGGAATTATGCGTTTTGAGGATATTCGAGAGATATTAGACCAGCAATATATTCATGAGGAGTTACAAGGGAATCGTATTACTCAGAAGATTAAGAAGTGGTTAGGGATGGCAAAACCTCCTAAGAAGGAACTTGCATATCCTACTTCTATGGAGAAAAAGCTTATCAAGCGGGTAATGCGCCAGTTTGAATTGGCCTATAAGATTCCTGAAAAGACAGCTTTACTTATTCCAGGGGCATTGTCGGAGGATAAACCTGATATTCAAATTCCGAAGGGGGAGATTCGGTTTCGTTATGTATATGATACCATGCCTAGTAGCATTATGTCGCGTTTTATTGTACGTACGCATCATTTGCTGCTTGGCGAACAATTATGGCGGCATGGAATTGTATTAGAGGAGAAAGAATGTCGAGCCTATGTATATGCTGTTCCTACAGATAAGCATATTTATATTGAGGTATTAGGAGAGGGGAATAGAAGGGGGATGCTTCATGTCATTCTGCATCATTTTGAAGCGATTCATAAAAGCCTTGCTGCCATTGGCAAAGAAGAGGAGATTTATACGCAAAGAGAAAGCAAAGGAAAGTTATGTGCCACTTGGTATCGGTACAATAACCTAATCATTGCAGAGCGAAACGGTATCAAAGAAATGTTCTTGCCTGAGTTGGAGGGCTATATCAATGTTAAACAAGTGTTAGAAGGGGTGCGTTTCCCTCGGGTAGACCTCGACCATCTCAAAAAGACCGAGAAAGTACAATTGCTCTTCCTTGCCTCTTCCCCAAATGAAGCTTCTATTTTGCGGGTGACAGAAGAATTTAGAGACATTAAAGATGCCATTCAAAGCTCAAAACTTCGCGATTGTTTCCAATGGGAAAATTGCTTTGCCGTTCGCTCCAAGGAGTTTAGACAACAGATACTGTGGCATCATCCACAAGTGGTTCACTTTGCAGGGCATGGAAAGATTAGCCATACGCAAAAAGTTTCCCATGCAAAATCTGTTGAAGAGGCAGGGATTATTCTAGAAAGCCAAACGCGTAAGGGGCGTTTTGTGTCAGGTAAGAACCTTAGTGGATTGTTTAGGGAGTTTCAGGGAGTGGTGGAGTGTGTGATTCTGAATGCTTGTTACTCAGAGGGAGTTGCGGATATCATTAAGAACTATGTACCTTATGTCATTGGAGTATCTGGCAAAGTGGAGGATGAGACGGCAATTAAGTTTGCTGCCACTTTTTATGAGGGGCTTGGAGAGGGAAGAGGAGTGAAGAAGTCGTTTTCGTATGCTTGTGCTTCGCTGGGTTTGGATAGCCGTTCTTCGGATATGTTCCAATTGATTGTTGGGGGCTATAGGGAGAGAGAATGGTAAATCCTTATCTTGCGCACCAATAGGAAGGCAATATGGATCAAGCATACAAAAGGGCATTAGAGAAAATTGAAAAGGCTTATAGAACGGGTGCAACTTCATTGAATTTGAGGTCGCACCAGCTCAGTATGTTGCCTCCAGAGATAGGCAAATTGCACAATCTGACATGGTTGGATGTGGCGTATAATCAGCTGAGTGTGTTGCCTCCAGAAATAGGGAAACTTCAACAGCTGACGTGGTTGGATTTGAGGTCTAACCAGCTGCGTATGTTGCCTCCAGAAATAGGCAAGTTGCAAGAACTGACCAAGTTGGATTTGAGGTCTAACCAGCTCCGCATATTGCCCCCAGAAATAGGCAAGTTACAAAAGCTGACCTTCCTATCTTTGAGTTACAACCAACTGCATATATTATCCCCAGAAATAGGGAACTTACATGAGCTTACAAGTCTATATCTATATAGGAATCAACTCATTACTTTGCCCCCTGAAATAGGTAAGCTCCAAAAGCTGAGATGGATAGATGCAAGTGATAACCAGCTTATGAGTGTGCCTGCAGACATAGGCAAGCTAGAAAACCTAAAAGATCTGTATTTGAGAGATAATCGGCTGAAGAATTTGCCTGCCGAAATAGGAAACCTATCCAAGCTGACTACGCTGCATTTGCAGAATAATCAGTTGGTGATGTTGCCCCCTGAAATTGGACGCTTACACAACTTGATTAAATTGTATGTGGGGGATAACCAGTTGGGGACTTTGCCTGCTGAGATAGGCAATCTCTCCAAACTGACAAATCTGTATGTGCACAATAATCAGCTGCGTATATTGCCTTCAACAATAGGGGGCTTGCAAATACTGGGAGTGCTGTATGTACGGAATAATCAGCTCATTACCTTGCCTGCTGAAATAGGCGCGCTACAAAACCTGAGTAAGCTATCTGCGAGCTATAATCAACTACGTGTGTTGCCGCCAGAGATAGGAAGCTTACCAAAACTGAGAGAATTGCATGTCGTTTCTAATCAGCTGCGCACCTTGCCTCCCGAAATCGGGAACTTACCAAAACTCGCCTATCTAGATGTGAGTGATAATCAACTCACTACTTTGCCCCGAGCAATAGGCGAACTACAAAACCTGCGAGAGTTATATGCGCAGGACAACCAACTCAGCAGTTTGCCCCCAGAAATGGCTAAGCTCCACAAGCTCAACTCCAATAATCCGAAGGAAGCATGGAAGAGCAAAGGGCTAAAGCTCCAAGGCAATAAGTTTGGTGTTCCCGAAGAAGTATATCAAAAGGAGCCACAAGAGATTATACAATACATCCTTGATTGGCAGAGATCTTAGCCTCTTCTTATCCTTTGTATCAGTCCCAAAAAGAAAGAACATATATTTTTGATATACTCTTGTGAAAGGCTGATCAAGTAACTGACCATCAATAGGGTGTCTATAATGTAGATATGTTGTATTAAGAATCTATTCTGAGTAATTTGAATTATCGTAAATTTTGGGTATGTTTATGTTCCTATAACCTAATGACTTATTACTATGCGTAATCACCTCGGTGATTGGCCATTGCTAAATGTGAAGGAAAGGCCTAGCCCAATTGCTTTTTGATCAATAATAGCATGATGATAATAAGTATATTATGAGAACAACTGTACTACTTTTCTCCCTATTGGTATGGCTTAAGGTTTGGGGCTTAGGGCAACAGCTCCCTGACATAGCCATAATTGACTTACACGCTCCTGCTACCTTTCAGATGGCCTTTGGATCGGCCGATTCTGTTTCGGTAGAACTGTACAATAAAGGTAATCAACCTTTAGATTTTGCATTAGAAGAAGTGGTATTGACAGCCACTTTGAATGGCAGCATTGTTTTGCGGGATACCTTACAAACAGGTAGCCTTGCAATGGGTGAGACATTGTTGTATACCTTTGGGGGTACGATCAACTTGGCAGGGTCGCCTGTTCATGCCTTCGAGCTGAGGGTAGATATGGCAGGAGATGTGGATGCAAGCAACGACTTTTTACAGGAATTTCTATGGGAGCTTACTACTATAGGAAGCTTCCCTTATAGTGAGGATTTTGGAGGTGGTCCTAGCGGATGGGTTTTTGATGTAATCAATAGCAGTTGGGAACTCGGTACACCCGCAGGGACGGTCATTGCTTCTTTGCCCCCGAATGCCATGGACATGAATTCGTGGATGACAGGCCTTGCAAATCCCTACCAAAATGACGAAATGTCGTGGGTAGTGAGTCCCTTCTTTGATATGACAAGCTTGAATACGCCCCTCATTGGCTTTGATATATGGTGGGAATGCGAATCAGGCATAGATTGGGCTGTTCTACAATCTTCTACGGATGGAGGGATAACTTGGCAAGCGGTCGAATCAACCCCCAACTTGAATAACCTATATACAACAGGCAGTCCTTCGAATATGCCTGCGGGGGTAGTGGCAGGCTGGACGGGAAGTTCAGGAGGCTGGACACATATAACCCAATTAGGAGCAGAATTGGGCGGAGAACCTAGCGTATTGTTCCGAATAGGGTTTTGGTCGAACCCGAGCATTGTTTCAGATGGAATCGCGTTTGACAATGTGGTGATAGAAGATGCAGGTTCGGGTTCAATCGAAGCCTTAGGCTTTGTGCCATATCCTCCTACCGAATGTGGAGGCGTGAATACAGCCGTCAAAATGGAAGTCGTGAATCTAGGCGCGGCTTCTATTTCGGATTTTGAGGCGGGCTTTGTAGTAGAGGGAGGCGATACCATTTTTGAGAACTTCCAACTAACAATTGCAGCAGGCGATACCGTTGAGATTGAATTTGCAGAAGGAGCTGACTTTAGCAATGGAAGAAGTCATAGCCTTACGGCCTTTGTGCACCTGCAAGACGACATCAATCTACAGAATGACACCATTGAAACGACCTTACTTTTCCCTGAAACCGTTCAGAATCTCCCTTATCTCCAAGACTTTGAAACAGGAGGTGTATTAGACTCTTTATGGGTGCAGGGGGAAGACCAAGCTGTGGATTGGTATATAGGGATATTGCCTTACTATGTGCCTGATCATACCACAGGCTCAGGCTATTATATGTATACAGATGATGATACCTATGCCGATTCTATTGACTTGTACAGTGCATGTATTGACCTAAGAGGTCTTGCACCTGCTTCCCTATCTTTCTGGGTATATAGCACGAATTTCTATACCATCAATCAGAACCCTGGTAATCAGTTGGTTGTGTCTGCAATAGCAGGGGATGAGGCAATAGACCTAGACACGATCTCTCATATGAACAACAATCAAGCATGGGTCAATAGAATCCTTCAGCTGGATAGCATTCAGCAATCCGACATCTTCCGAATTCGCTTTCGGGGGCAAACCACTTGGGCTTCTGCTGCATCGCATGATATTGGGTTGGATGATGTTGGGATTCAATTCGACAAAGACCTAGGGATTGTGGGTTTCTCAGAGAGTACAAGCCAACGTTGCTTTTCGACTACAGAAGAGATTGCTATCAATATAGTGAACCTAGGAGTAGAACCTATAGACTTCTCTGAGGATTCCGTTTATATTGATATGACCATCACAGGACCTATTAATCAGGTGATACGTGAGACCCTATCGATGGGAGTCTTAGCTGTAGGGGATACATTGGAAGTATTTTTCGGAGATGTCGTGAATCTATTTGCCAATGGAACCTACTCCTTCCATTTCGCATTGACCTTGGCAGATGATGGGGTAGAACAAAACGATACCCTAAGCCTGAGTTTGATGAATCAGGATGTGCGACAATTCCCTTATTTCGAAGACTTTAGCGGAGGTGTAACTGCTTGGGAAGCAGGAGGGGTGCATAGCAGTTGGGCATTAGGAACCCCAACAGGAGGAGATATTAGGGTGATTGGAACGACAGGGATAGATAGTTGGGTCACAAATCTCCAAGGCAATTATTCGAATAATGAATACGGATGGGTGATGAGTCCTTGTCTGGACTTTAGCAACCTAATTTCCCCCGAAATTGAAATGGATGTATGGTGGCATACCTTTTATGGAGGAGAAGATGGAGCGGCTTTGCAATATTCATTGGATGGGGGTGAAAACTGGCATGCAGTAGGGACATTCGAGGATGCGTACAATTGGTATAATGCGGAGGATGTGGAAGCAGTGGGAGGAGCAGCATGGAGTGGCATTACGAATCAATGGACGCGGGTTCGACACTCACTGAGCGGATTGGGAGAAGAGTCAGCGGTATTATTACGGGTATTATTCGCCTCTGATTCGACAGGGGTATGGGATGGCTTCGCATTCGACAATGTACGAATTCAAGAGGCAAGCCCTAACAACCTAGAATTGATTGATATAGAATTGGGCAATGATGCTGTCTGCCTATATGATTCGGTGGGGGTGAGCCTTCGGGTATGGAATGTAGGTGCAAATACAATTCACAGTTTCTCGGCTGGGTATTCCAATGATGGGACACAACAAACAACGGAATCCTTCTCATTGGTATTGGCTCCTGGAGATACAGGGGTAGTAGATTTTATGACAAAAGCCTATGTGGAAGGGGGCGGAGACTTTGAACTACTGGCTTATACACTTGCTTCAGGAGATACCGCAACTTATAACGATACCACACATACTTCTTTCTCTATTATCCCAACTCTATCCAACTTCCCATACAAAGAAGACTTTGAAGACGGAGGGATGTTAGACTCCTTATGGTATCAAGGCGAGAACCAAGAGCAGGATTGGTTAGTGTGGACAGGCGGAACCCCCAATTTTGGAACAGGCCCTTTGGAGGATCACACAAGCGGAAATGGATACTATATGTATATGGAGGATTCTGGAGAAGACCATTATCCCATAGACCTATATACTTCCTGTTTCACAATCGATACCTTCGGAACTGCATTGGCCTCTATATGGTATCATAGCCATAATATTTATGGGAATGTAGGACTGGGCGACAATGTCTTGTATCTCGAATTGGGGCGAAATGGAGGATGGATTTCCTTAGATTCTATTGGGCATTCGGTGAACGATTGGGAATATTGGGACTATGATTTATCGCCTTATGCTGAAAATGGCAAACCCTTCCAATTGCGTTTCCGAGGCTCAACTGATAATGGGCTGCATACCCATGATATTGCCATAGATGATTTCGAATTGGGTTACCAAACCGATATATCATGGGTCGGATTTGAGGACTTCGAGAGTCGTTCCTGCTTAGGGATGGGAGAAACAATCTCCGTTCGAATTACCAATACAGGGCTAGAAACCTTTGATTTTGGGGCTACCCCTGCGACTATTCTCGTAGAAGTGGATGGAGGAACCCAAGTCTTAACCAATATATTAGACAATGATACCTTAGGGGTAGGAGAAGAACGGATAATTGGATTGGATTCGACCCTTTCCTTCGCTTCCATTGCCCAATATACAATTGTCGGACAAGTGTTGATTCAGGAAGATGGGAATCCCTTGAACAATAGTAGCCAGATTGTGGTAGAGGCGGGCTTTGTGGACAGCTTCCCTTATGAGGAGGACTTTGCAGGAGGAGCAGGGGGATGGAAGGCCGAAGGGAATGCCTCTACTTGGGGATTGGGTACGCCCAATGGAACTGTCATTCAGGGAGCTTATTCGGATACGAATGCGTGGATGACGGGTTTGAATGGCGGATATGCAAATAGCGAATCTTCAGGGGTATCGAGTCCTTGTTTGGACTTCTCTACTTTGGTGAATCCTGAGATTCTTATGCAAGTTTGGTGGGATATGGAAACCTCCTATGATGGAGCCGTCTTACAATCGTCTGTTGATGGAGGAATGAGTTGGCAAGTAGTAGGCTCGTTCGAAGATGGAGGGAATTGGTATACGGATGACGCGATAAATGGATTGCCAGGTGGACAAGCCTCGGGTTGGACAGGTAGCGGCAATGACGGTTCTGGAGGTTGGGTATTGGCTCAACATGCGCTAGACGGATTGGGTGGAGAAGCAGAGGTGAAACTGCGCATTGCTTTTGGAGCCGATGTTTCGAACAATGCGTTCGATGGCTTCGCCTTTGACAATGTAATCATACGTGAAGAATCAGATGTAGACCTCGCAGCCTTGGGCTTTGTAACCCCAGCCGATAGCATTTGTGGAGCAACAGATATAAGGCTAGGACTCCTCATTGCCAATCTTGGAGAAGATAATGTCAATGAGTATGTTATTGCCTATTCTATTGATGGAGGGCAATATATAAGGGATACCCTAGTGAGCTTGATTGGGGTAGGGGACACGATTGCGGTTATGTTTGAGACGGAAGCCGATTTATCTTCCGCAGGTATCCATAATTTGCTTGGTTTTGTCTCTGTTGGAGGAGATTTGGCCAATGAAAATGATACCACCCTATTTACCATAACTTCCTTATTGTCAATTGATTCCTATCCTTATATGGAAGACTTTAGTACAGGAGCAGGCGGATGGCGTGTAGAAGGAACGAATGCCAGTTGGGAGCTAGGTACGCCTATGGGAACAAACATCCAAGGGGCGGCTTCGGATGCTAATTCGTGGATGACAGGCCTTAATACACCTTATCAGGCCAATGAACGCTCTTGGGTAGTGAGTCCCTGCTTTGACTTTAGCGCAATGAACAGTCCTTTGCTATCTATGTCGGTTTGGTGGGATTGTGAAGCAGGTTGGGATGGAGCTGTACTAGAATCTTCTGTGGATGGCGGCCAAACATGGGAGCGAGTAGGGGCATATGGAGATTCGGTCAATTGGTATAATCGCGGATTTGTATTGAACCTGCCTGAAAGCGCAGGTGCAGGCTGGTCGGGTCAAGGTAGCAATTCCTCCCAAGGCTGGGTTACAGCTCAACATTCCTTGGATGGCCTAGGAGGAGAATCCTCCGTCTTGCTTCGGATTGCCTTTGGATCAGATGGTTCCAATCATTTTGATGGCTTTGCATTCGATGATATCTCCATTCTAGACCCATTAGACCTTGCCCTAGTCGAAATTCTATCGCCTGTATCAGAAATATGTGAAGAAGGAGATGTCATTGTTCAATTGAAAGTAGCGAATGTAGGAGGGACTACTATTCCTTCTTTTACCTGTGGGTATTCAATCAATGCAGGTACAACGGTTACCCAACCCATCAATTTCCCCCTTTCACCAGGAGATACAGGGATTATATCGCTACAGGTCTTGGCAGATTTAAGCGGCTCAAGTACCTATTCGTTTGTGGGCTTTGTCGAAACCTTGGGTGACAACCTACAGGAGAATGACAGCATACGGTTCGACATTGAACTCGCCAGAGATGTCTTCGAACCCAACGATGCCTCCTCGGTCGCTCTCCCAAGCGTCGGTACAAATGGCAACGCATCGATTTGTGACCTAGCCGATATTGACCGATTCCATATCTATGTCAATGCGGATGAACCGAACATTCGAGTAAGCCTGACAGGGACAGAGGATTCCCTAAGGGTACGTTTGTTGGATGGGCTAGGAACAATGCTTATGGAAGGTACAAATGCCGAAGGCGAATTGGTCTTGGTATCAAATGCAATAGGTGCGGGTATGTATGAGGTGGAGGTAAGTGGAGAGGAATTGGCTGAAGGCTCAGACGGATATAACTTGCGTGTCCAACATAGTGATCAACCCTTTGAGATTCGGACAGATATAGATATTGCCTTATTAGAAGAACAAATTCAGTTATATCCTAATCCAAGCGAAGGGAAGGTCTTTGTACGAGCAGCGTTTGCGAATCGAGCTAGGGTTGCAGTGAAAGTCATAGATGCCTATGGACGAACGATATGGAACGAAGAAGCACGCGAGGTAGTAGGGGAGGAACGTTGGGAGCTGGACTTAACGCATGTCGCAGCAGGAATGTATTGGGTAGAGGTAATCGTAGACGGACAGCTAATTGTTCGGCCTATGCATATTCGGTAGTTGTTTGACGGATAGCTTTTTCGTATTTTTCTATCTTGTTTTATTAATAACATTTACAAAGCATGAAACATCCTTTATTCGCACCTGTTATCCTAATCATTCTTTTCTCCCTTTTCCCTGTTGCATATATATTAGGACAGAGTGACGGAACGGTTTCGGTTACGGGTCCTGGAATCTTTATTGGTTCAACTGTGCCAGGGCCCCCTCCTGGCGTTTACGACAATTGTACCCTGAATCCCCTCTCAACGGATGCCCAATATACTGTAACGCTTCCAGGGGATGGGGATTGGCGATTCTCTACCTGTAGTGATACCACGAATTTTGATACCTATTTATACATTGGCTCAAGCCTATGTATGGCAGATATTTCGACCAATGACAATGATTCCCTCTGTACCAATAGTGCAGGAGGAGCCTCAACGATTACCCTGCCAGGTCTATTAGGCGGGCTATACTATGTGACCCTAGAGGGTTCAGGAACCAGTATGCAGGGTAGCTACCGATTGGTTTTGGAAGAGTTAGGAGCTCCTCCTGTAATTAGCAATTGCCCTATGGATATGACCGTAGTGACAGACCCAGGTTCGTGTCTGGCCAATGTTATATGGGTCGAGCCTACGGTCAATAATGACTATGGCCTACAATCCTTTGCCCCCGATATCCCTGTAGGATCATCTTTTGGGATAGGAACAACGAAGGTAACATATTTGGCAGTCGATGACCTAAATACGGTAGTGTGTGACTTTGATGTAACGGTAACAGATGGCGAAGACCCAACTATTATGTGTACAAATTTTGTAGGCGGCGTTGATAGTAGCATGTGTCAAGGCACAGTTACGGTTCCTGCCCCTACTGTATCAGATAATTGTGGGGTTGCTTCTTTATTAAACTTGCAGAATGGAACTTCCAATGCAAGTGGAATGTATCCGATTGGATTGACAACGGTCGATTGGAAGGTGGAGGATGCCGCTGGGAACTCGGCTACTTGTGCCATGGACATCATTATATTGGATGATGAAGCGCCAATGATCGAATGTCCGTTTGATGTGGTTACAACTGTACTCGAAACCGAATGTGATGCTTTTATCTCTATGCCGCTTGCCACGGGTTCAGACAATTGCTCATTGGCCATGATTGAAAATGATTTCAATGGTACGTCTGATGGTAGCGATACCTATCCGACAGGTATAACGGAAGTGACATGGACAGCTACGGACAATTCTGGAAATATAAGTACTTGTCGGATGAATGTAACCATCGACCATCCTGTAACGGTAACCGTGCCAGGAGACCTCTCGGTTTGTGAAGGGGATATTCTCTTCCTGAATGCAAGTGTAACGGGAGGAAATGGTACATATATGTATGAATGGTTTGCGGACTCGACCTCTTTGGGGATGGGCAATGCTGTTTCACATATACCTATGTTCACGACTGTCTATTCGGTTTTGGTGACTGATGACTCGACGGGTTGTGTCTTCAGTGAATCCTTTATTGCAACGGTAGACAACAACCTAAGTGATTGTTCTAACCCGACTTCTATCGGATTATTACCTTATATAGGGAATGGGTTTACGACAGTTTGTTCAGGAAATGATATCGGTTCGGCAGATGGATGCGGCAATCCTTATTTGGATGGTAGCGAGTACTTCTTTACCTATACAGCGGATTCAAGTCGGTCGCTTGACCTAATGGTTTCCAATACAGGGCCTTCTGTAGGGATATTTGTATTCGATGATTGTCCGACGAACTTAGGAAGTAATTGTTTGGCGCAATCTACTTCCGCTACAGGGAATCCAACCTTAGATGGATTGAATGTATTGGCAGGAGAAGAATATTATATCGTTGTAGCGGCTGCTCCTACGGCTCCCGAAACAGCTTTTGACCTGACAATCAACCCCTCTAGTTGTGGCCGTGACATCTTCGAACCCAATGATACGGACGTAGAAGCGGCCGAACTGCCTGATGTAGGGGTGAACCACAATGCGGCCATTTGTGAGGCGGGTGATGCAGATTGGTATTGGTACATTGCCAAGCATTCGAATGTACAATTTACCCTATCAGGTTTGGCAATTGATTGTGGAATGATTGTTCGGAATGGGAATGTTAGCACATTTTCTGATGTTGCAGGTACAGACAATGAGGTCATTAACCTATCAAGTGTGATTCCTGGAGACACCCTTTTGGTATGGGTTTTTGGCAATAGCAGTGCGAGCAGCCGAGAAGGATACTCCTTGCATGTGGTTGATCGAGCCACTACAATTGCAGCCTCCCGAGAAGACGAATCAAGCCTAGCCGAACTCAGCCTAGAGGAAGGCTTCACGGTATACCCCAATCCTGTAAAAGACATCCTACATATTCGAGGCAATGGCTTAGAATTGGGCGATGTAGAATTTATCCTATATGATAGTCAAGGCCGCGAAGTGATTCACGAGTTCTGGCAGGCCAATGGGATGGATGCCCGTAGCCTGAACCTATCCGATTTACAAAGCGGTATGTATTACTACCGACTGAACGGATTAGGAGGAATACAAAGCGGAGAAATCGTTCGAATGTAGTAAGCCCTTCATTTGAATCACCTAAAAAGGGTCTCTCATGGCAGTAGCTGTGAGAGACTTTTTTGTTTTGTATGACTTGAAGGACTTGACCGAAGCAAAAGACAAGCTTTTCGCCAATAGCAATGAGCTATTTTTAGTATGTGTTCTGTATGATTCATGGTGTGGAGATGCTCGCTGTTGAAGTAGCATGTTTTCGATCGGGGCAAACGAATCTGCTTGCCGAAGTGGCATGTTTTCGATCGGGGCAAACGAGTCTGTCTGCTGAAGCGGCATGTTTTCGATCGGGGCAAACAGGTCTGTCTGCTGAAGCGGCATGTTTGCAATTGGGGCAAACAGGTCTGTCTGCTGAAGCGGCATGTTTGCCATCGCGACCGCCAGACCTGGCGGTAACGATGGCAGAACTTCCAGTGGTCCCGCCAGACCTGCCTGTCCCACTGGATAACATGCCGATGCGACAAGCAGTTTTCGCGACTACGATTGCAAACATGCCGCTTCTACATCCAAGCTTGCCCGTCCCGATTGCAAACATGCCGCTTCAGCAGACAGAGCTGTTTGCCCCAATTGCAAACATGCTGCTGCGACAGGCAAGTTTGTTTGCCCCAATCGCAAACATGCCGCTTCTACAAACGGTTCTGCTTGCCCCACTGGAAGTTCTTCCATCGTTACGGGCAGGGCTGCTTGCCCCAATTTTAAACATGTTGTTACTACAGCGAACATTGCCTGCCCCTATGCGCTATCCTCCCCCAAAATGTATTTTATGCTTTTTACGCAGCCAATATTTCCAATTGCTGTATACTTGACAAAACAAATAGTGAAAGCCCCGAATACGAGGCTTCCACTATTCATTATTCCATTATGTAAAGAAGATCCTATTTGGATTGCTTTTCCAATACTTTCTTGTACAGCTCTGTCACTAACTCAACAGATACCCCAAAGATTCGTGCAATCTTTTCTAGAGGCTGTAGCTCGCTTAAGGTATTTTCTATGTAGATAGAAATTAACTCTAACTTCCCCCGTTCTATCCCCTCCAATATCCCTTCTTTTTTTCCTTCTACTTTCCCTTCCGCTTTCCCCTCAATAAACCTCAAGTCCTTTTTTATGTCATAAATAAATGGCATAGTCTTCTGAATTTTGATAACTGTTGATTGTAATTTACGGCTTTGCGCCAATATTTCCAATTGCTTATTGCACTTTAGTAGGCGTTTGTGGTCGTTTTTGCAGACTGACAAGATCTGTTTCACAATGTCTCGGATGGCTTCATCATTCGTTGAGGTACCAAAGTCAGCTAGAATCGCGAAGATATTGACTTCTGGAATTGCCTCCGCAAGAAAGGTCTTGTAAGATCGCTTTCTCAGGTGAATGACCTCATAGGTTCTTGTCTGGTTCTTAGGAGCAGATTTCATTCTGTTAGGTGATTTCTCACCTAGGTAAAATACGTATTGTAAGATATCGTATTTGTATCCTTGTTGTTCCCATAGCAATGCTTTATACATCAACTCACGTGTGTACATATTGGAAACGTCATTGGTCTGAAATTCAA